>Ga0209390_10004047_pt1 | contig 22585 bp, 25 predicted proteins | sample BON01_FD_187212 | JGI IMG/M metagenome (GOLD analysis project Ga0209390, IMG submission 187212) | Freshwater microbial communities from Lake Bonney liftoff mats and glacier meltwater in Antarctica - BON-01 (SPAdes) (version 2) | ecosystem: Environmental > Aquatic > Freshwater > Ice > Glacier... | reverse complement strand
GCTTCCGTAAACATTTTATGTTTTTGAATTGATATTATATATATCAAACTATCACACAAAATATATTGTGCAAGAATATGTATTTTTTAAATTTACTGCTGTTTTCAAATAAAGACAATGTCAGTTGTGTTTTTAGTGAAATTGTACTGAATATCTTGAAGATATCACGTCGTTCTTGTTTGTATCACGCTTACGCGTTGACAGCTGAGCGCGTGTTTGTTATATTGATTTGATTAAAAAGAAAAGAAAAAAATACAACATGAGCTATTTTTGGAACGCACAATAAATAGAAAAGCATATTTCATTTTGAGCAGACCAATCTATATAAACAATGCAAATATTTCCACGCCTGAGCACGGGGGCGATTAGCAACATGGAGAACATTGTGATTCTGACTGGGCTTTTAGAAGCCGATGCTATGTCGTGTATGTCGGAACCCGTAGGAGACGGGTCAGAGGCGCTATGTCCGTTGACGATGGAGTCAATTTATGCGAAGAACGATGCACAGTTTTTGAAAGAGGCTGTGCAGGCGATTTCCAAGAAGCCGCTGTTTGAGAGCAACGCAGCGTGGGACAAGACGGTGCAAGAGTGTGAAGACGTGGGAAATATGGGTGCTATCAAGATCCAAAAATGTGGTCATGAATTCTCGGCTTTGCCATTGTTGTACGAAGTTATGACGAAAGTGTTCAAGTGTCCAATATGTCGTGGAGGTAGTGAAAGCGAGGTAGTCTTAGATAAAGACAAGGTTCCAGACAATATGTCGCCAAAAACCTGGAAAGTCTTGTGCAGCATTTCCACAAAAGTCAGAGAAGAGGATCGAAAACAGAAACAGATTGAAGAAAATGCCTTTCCTTTAGGAATGCAGATGACTTCTCTCATCGAATTGTATGACTCTATGCCGTGGACTATGTCTTTTTCGTTGTATCGCACTGAAAACCCGAGCACCAATGAACGCCCGTTTGTAATCATTCCTATTCAAATGAGGATGGAGACGCACATCATTATTGACGACGATGGGAATTTGAACAACACTGAGGTCATACTGAGATCAGGTGATGATTAGAAATTGTCAGACGAATAAAATAATTTATCAAATGCGTGTTTTCATAGTCTTGACTCTGACTCTTTTGATTCGCAACAGGATCCCGTGGTGCATCAAGACATCTTTCACGAAGTCTTCGTAACAGCGGCTGTTTTTTCATGGACATTGTCATTGACACGGATCTCACTCGCCATACGTTATTCCAAAGCGCCAAAAATACCAAGAAAACTATTTTTCTACCCAACCCACTCAACCATAACAACTTTAGCCGGAAAATCCACAACGCTGAAAACTATACAGGAGACTGTCAAGTGCAAATGACAAAGTGTGAATACAGTCACGAAATACTCATAACAGACATCAAGTACACAGTTCCGTCTTCAACGCTCGAAAGTTTTGTGCTTTCTGTCTATAACATTTTTTGAACAAGCACGCAATATCTAAAAATAGAAGTCACAAAACATGGCTATAAAGTGGCGGTGCTCTGTTCTGAGTTGAAGAAAAATGAAGAGCACGGTCTTATCAAAAAAGGAAGAGTTGGTGGGTGTGGATGTCAAGTATGAAGGTAAGAAAGCATGGTTTTACTGTTCACGCTGTAGCTACAAGAACGACCGACAGTATCATGCCAAGATGCATTTCCTCAGAATACACGTCAACGGGGGTAATTCGTGCGAGAGCAAACGAAAATACAAGACCATCGTTCCCAGCGTAGCCGATTTTTTCCGGAAAACGTTACGCAAAAAGGCACCAGCCGTTGTGAAAGAGAAGATAGTTTACAAGACGGGAATTATGACTGAGATGGTTTTTGGAGATTTTGACATTGTTACAACAATAACAGAGGGGGTAGGCGACGCAGAAGTCAATTTGTTTGATTTTATGTAAAAAAAATTGACAACAAAACCGTAACAATTCTGGGGTACGGGCACTCCAAGTGGACCTATTTTCTCGGGTGAATACTAGTGAGCTCCAGACACTGTCCGGTTTTGTAAGAATCACGTCTCGAACGCAGCCCATTCAAATTTCAAACAGGCAAACCGAAACGTTTTTGAGGTCGTACTCCTCCTTAGATTTTCTATCTTGTTCGTCAAGCAATTCTTTCTGTATTCTTTTCTCATTATCCTCATCTTCGCGGATCTTGGCATGGATGACATCTCGTATTTGCGAGAGTTTACAAGTCGATATCGATAGTTTCTTCGCATGCAGAGTCCACCAGATGCAGGACGAGTACAGGAAATCACTAATCAAAGGCAGTGCAATAAAGTTTGGCATGTAATTCGAAACCGTTAAATTCTGAAAAAAGATTGTGCACTTTAAAACCTCTAGTTTTTCGAGTGTGGCTGTGTTCTCTCGAATACTGTGTTTCCTATCTTCAATTCCCTCGAAAAAACACGTTACAGTTTCGAAACTCCCCATTGTATTACATTTCGTGTGTTTCTTGACTTTATTGATGGCGCTTCTATGTTTGGCATATATTGCTGTAGGCATCATTTTCACACAGTCGGCTGCGGACAAGTGCTTGATCATGATTCCGGTTGTATTGTCCACATTTGTGTTGTTGAAGACAGTCACCTTCACAAACATGGGTCGTGATGCCAATATTCCAACAGTGTTGAGAAAGTGATGTATTAAATTGAGCTTTAGGATGTAAATATTTTTTGAAATGTTGAATATATTTTCACTTTCAGTCACGCAGCCGATCCACAGACTACACATGTTCAAGTGTCTCAGTATTTCGAAAGGTAGATCAACAACATCTGCAATATCGAGCTTGATACAGTAATCATTCGGGAAAAGTTCGTTTTTGCTTCGCAAAATCTCTACATTGTCGTCTGTGTCAAACGTGTTCTTGTTACGTTTTTGAGATTTCCACGAGGTGTTTTTTGAAATACGGGATTGGCAATGTTTCAAGTCTGCATACTCGTTTTTAATGATTTCATAAAGTTTATCGTTTTCGGGAGAGTTTTTTGTGTCCTTTGTCATTAACTCGCGTGCCTCGAAAATCCTCCCTTCTTCTAACAAGTCATTGCAACTCATTCTTCTCACATGCACTGCATCTCTTTTATATAACATAACGTGGGACATAGTTGCAATACACACGATGCCATAATTCACACACAAAAACAAAGCGATTATAGTAAAAAACGCTATGTTTTGAATTCGACTCTGACGATTTCGCTCCCCTTCAAGTTCAGGATCAAACAATAGAGACTGTCTATTTTTTCCGGCACAACGGATTCGACAATAAGCTTCAACTTTGGGAGATCACAGATTAGCACGTCTCGAAAATACCAGAAAAAAAAATCCGTTTCTTCATCCGAACCCATATCAAATTCAATCACGCCACGATCATACAAGACACCCGGATGATTACTTTTTTGGATCTCGATTGTGCGTGGTTTTTGTGACACGTAATCCCTCGGGTCGAAAGCACGAATCCGGGGGGAATCTCTACACATCGAAACGTATTTGATTCTATCATTCCGCACCAACTGCACTGAAAACATACTAGACGAAGCGGTTTCGCGCGCCAACGTTATTCTCCATTCATCTTCGAAAAAGAGGTTCACAGGAAACCAGTTCATGGTGACATCAAACCCTACGGGTCTGACGAATACATAAGCGGGAATTCATTTTTTGGAGATTCTATTTTTGCTCCTTGTATTTTCCAAGACTTCATAGATTCAACTACATGACGAGCATTCGATATATACATATGTGCTTATGCACTATTATACATTGAACTAATGCCTATGGAAATCAGTTCTGCATACATATATGTGTCGTGGACTTGCTTGTTCGTTGCTGTGCTGTGTCTTTTAAAATGGATCTCAACACAGCCAAACACACAAAACTGCTCTGTATCACAAACTGATAATGACATTGTGAAGGGTATACAAAAATCTAAAATTCTGGTCATTTGTACAAAGTTTTTTTTATTCTCAAGCGTGATTTTTCTAATACTACATTTCATACTGTCTTAAACACACGAAGCAATTTCACGCGATATGTTCTGGTTTTGTTTTCAGTGTCGAAATAAAAAACTCGCTATTTATGGTGTGTTGTGAAAATGGTATACCGAATTTTGAATTGTTTTGAACAAAGCAGTGTTTCTTAAATGGGAGCATAACTTTTCTCTTTATTCTTGAATGGGAGCATAACTTTTCTCTTTATTCGCGAATTTCATGCTCATTGTGCCTGCCAACGAAGTCAGCATACTGGGTTTTCCTGCTTCGGAACTTTTGACAGCAGGCGAGTTCTGGTACCAGAATTTATACAGCACATAAAGACAAATCAGACTTGCAGTACAAATAGCGATGATTACGATAAAGCGAATAATTCCGGTATTGTGAGAAATATGTGTAATCTTAGTGATTACATCGACGGATACAACACTGATGTTGACATCACCAAGTCCTTCATAGAAGCTTAATGATTTCATGTCTGCACTTATAATTTCACGCTGTAGTACATCAGCCTGTGAATCCTCAGTCTCTACTTGAAAAGAAATGTTAATTGTGTGATTATTGGACACGAGTACACGCCGATTATTGTTCATGAAAAGGAAGTTTCTTACGTTGAACCTGGCCGAAAATGCATGTTGAATATGCGAGTTGATGTTTTCGTCAGTATGTCCCTGAATAGAGAGCAAAACTTTTAAGAAAATCGAAACACCCTGTTGTTTGGTGCAGACTCCATCTATGTACATGGTTTGAAACCCAGGGGCACAGTATTGGCATTGGATTCCATAGTATCGGAAATTGCACACATTGCACTGTGAACTGTTCACACTGCCAACAGATTTTGTTGAGCCCGATGCGCCACACTCTCTACAAACCATCTGATCCACGTCGTTGTTAAAATGCCCTTTTGGGCAAGGTTCGAGATTTTTGGATCCTACTCCGGTCACCTGGTAGCCAGGGACTGTTTTGCACAAATTGGGACAACTCGTCGAATTTGTTCTTGTTCTCTCACAACTTTGCCGGGTTTCTGTCCATGACATGCAATCAAAACATCTTTCTTCGCCAGGGAAGTTGTTGAAAGTGTATTCAGGACATTTCTCACATTCTGATGTGTGCTTGTTTTTCACAAAGCCAATGTTGCATTGTCTGCAGCTGTGATCTTGTGGATCGTATCCAAATGCACACAAAACACAATCTGACGGGCGCACTGCTGCTGTGTGCTCCTGAGTAGTTTTCCCAAGAGGACATAGTTGACACGTGTCGTGTGCAATGTAAGTTCCACGGGGACAACGGCAATCTCTGTATGTATTGTGTCCTGCAGCGACAACCATGTTATTGGGACATGTACGACATTTCGTCTCGAAAACCTTGATTTCACACAATGAAATAACACTTTGTGCGAAAATCACGTGCACAAATCTGCCCACCAATCCACCTCTGTCGCACGAAACATCGGTTTGTTTTGTGCCTGGAAATATTGTTTGATTTGCACATAGCACTCCCAGAACATCAGAATTATTTTGTCCTGTCGAGTTGTTGATATAAATCGAGAAGTTGCTTGCTGTTTGAGAATCGTCAAACATCAGACTTAGATTTTGGACGGTTCGAAACTCATGTAAGTCCACTCTCCACCACCATGAATCGGTGAGAGAAAACACTGGTTTGCTGCATGTTGCCGAAATACCGTCTACTGCACTGTCAGAAGTGTATTCGGTTGAAAAGCTTGATGTTTGTTCAGTCTTGCATTTCATAACCCCATTTTCTCCACATGATTCTGTCAAATCAAGTCGATACATGTTTGCGCTACACGGATCAAATGAATAATTGCAAGCATGTGTTTGAAGTGCAAGGCACAGCAACACTGACCAGGTGAAAACGATTTCTGTTTTCATTCCTATTATGAACTTTGATTAGTGACTCCTTATATACAGTTTTAATCCTGTTTATTAAAAGACATCCAACAACTTTGATTGTGCATCTGTGCATAAACTCTAGAGGTCTGTGATTTTAAATTTAAGAGTGTGTATTAAGGAGTAACCTCAGCAAGAGAAGTAAGAAACATTAAAATCGAAAAACACCCAGGTCGCAGCTGTTAAGATTTACAAATTTCTGTATAGTTAACCATGAAATCCACTTTGGCCAATTCAACTCTCCCATAATCTCGACGAGGCCACTTGTACATTGGATTCATATGTGCCTTGAAAAAAGACTGGAATGCTCGCGTCATGGCCCACTCGTCGTATTCGTCTTCTTCTTCATCACCATCCGTTTCCTGCGACACTTCCTTTTTTTGCCCTGAAGGGCCCCGGAGGGGCGGAACCGGACCAAGTAGTCCCTCAAAACTGTCGTGCTCGACATACGGAAAATGCCACTTTTTCTCACGCTTGAGTTGCACAAGACGATCGTGAACGTAAGAGTCCATGTCTTTTTTGTCTGGCACCCAGAACATGTAATGATAAACATCAGTCGGCTCGGAAGAATCATTGATGCACATCAACATTGGCCCACTTGAAACCTCGGAATGTGCACGCTTCTGGGCTGTGGAGTGTGCTTCGGTCAGGTCAATAGCGTTTCGTTTCGTGCTCATGTTTTGTTTGCCGGTGTGTTGCCGGTGTCTTGCCATTTGAAGGCATGAAAAAAAACTATTTTTGAACGGCTTTAAAATAGATTCCGGCCGGAATCGACAATTTTTTTTGTCAATCTTTTTTTTAGCCGGCCCCGAAAAGTACAGTTTAAGGAGCGTACACTCTTAAATTTAAAAATAATATGCATGCGGCCACCGAGCATAGGTATAAGTGGATGTTCGAGAACCGGGCAGCAGAGTGGCAAGAATTTGGGAAAGAAAACTCGATTGAGATTGAAAGCACTTGGAGCAACGGGATATTTGCTTGCATCTTGCATGGTGATGAATTGACGCCTGGCAGTATTTGCAAGATGGTGGTGTTGCTCGACGACATGACCACCTATGCTTGGGGAGTGGCAGCCCCAGTATCAAACGTCCGCCGTGTGACTTTGTGAAAACACATTCCGGACGGCGAGCATAATTGTTTTTTTGCCAGTAGTTCTGACCCAAACATATAAAAATGTGATGTCGGAAGCACATAACACTTGGTACGGTATTGTGTATCATGTGAAACCCGATACGGTAACGACTCCGTTATAGTGATTTTTGTTTCGTCGGAGATGATACCGAGAGGGATTCGACAGCAAAACATATATAAGTGTGTTGTCAGAGGCACGGAAGACATGGTGAGGCATTGTGTATCATGTGCAGAACGACACGATAGTGTTTTCGTTGCGAAGGATTATATAGAAATGCACAAAGAAATCGACCAAAAAATACAAGATTTGTTTATGGGCATTGATCTGCGCAGTGAAAACAACCAGGACCAGATGCAACATGCGATCGAATCTATTAAAAAGTTGAGACTCAAGAAACCAGTACGAATTGTCAAACCAAGTTCGAACAGTCAAATGGCACTAGCAAGCACTATTCTGGCGTATCAAACGTCTGGACCGAAAAAAGAGTTTAGGTGGGTTTGTCAAAAGTGTAGTGAAAAAACCGACGAAGTCGAGAATCCTTATTTCGTTCCGGGTCCACTACAAAACCATGGTGTGTTTTGAAAAAAGTTATTGTTGTTTTATTAAATTCTCAAATTTCAATTGCAAACTTTATGATTAATCGGACAAGTTCGACATCAATATTCTGCAGTGTGCTCAGTTTTCCCAGTGTAGGATGGAGGCCCATGCAGATGGCAATCAGCGTACCCTGTTCGAGTTTCCATTGTGCCGTTTCTTGCGCACATGCTATCAATGAATTGTAGAAAGGGTCGAGTTGCAATCTTGTTTTCGTAAACGATTTGCAGTTTCGAGAAGATACAGAGATGCGGTTGTTTTTGTTATGATAAAGAAGGTTGCTGATGTATGGATTGTTCTCTAGTTTTTTTGCAAAAAGACGTCTGATCTGAGATCTATACGACGAGTAATTTGGTCTTCCCAACTTGAGACATGTAGATATGCTCCGTGCTACAGTGTTTCCGTCACATTCCCACAGTTGCGATGCCTTGCTTATCACCTCGCGCCGAATAACATTTCCATTGTGTTTTTTCGAGCAGAGGTGCCTTGCAATTAGCCCTATATTGTGCATCCCAGTTGGATTTTTTGTGAATCTGGAAATGTTACAATACTGCGAAATGGATGCCCAGCTTGAAAATACTCCGTCGGGCTCAAACTGTTTGATGAACATCATGGCGTCATCGGCAGTGATTTTAAATAGGTCATCTGTGTGAGCTGTGCCACTGGGAGATATGACAGGAAACCGAATCATTCGGTACATGAACGCATGTTCAAGAGATGCAAAATGGATAACCGTGCTTTTCTTGATCCACCCAGGGGACTTGATACGGACTGGCAGTTTGCAAAGGTGAAGATCCGACAATTCGCGGATGCAGGTACACACATCCGAATTATTTTCAAAATTGTCAACACTTTGTTCAGAAATCATGGTGTGTACAGATTGAGTGATTTTATACTAGCACTGTGACGTGAGATTTTTTTTAACTCAATCTATTTTTGGGTAGCTAAACAAGAGCACCCCAAATCCAGAAGTGCCAACACTCACTGCAGCTATGATTCGAACATGCTCCGTAAACCTCCAGAATTATGAAGAATATATCCTACAAGCACTTCCGCAAGAGAAGAGACCCGCTAAACGCAAGATTTCCTTTCATGATGATTATGTAGAGAGTAGCCCGCCTTTGCCGAAGAAAGTTTGGCATTTTCTTGAGGAAGCAGCTTTAGATCTTAGTTTCTGGGATTGATGCCGAATTAATAAATGGAAGAAACGCGAATCTGTACTGTTTGTGTGTTTCAAACTGTGTGATCATAATCATATTTTGAAGTAAAATATGATATAAAAGCGGCTGTGACGGTAAATGTAAGCATGGGTCTGCTGTCGTCGGCATGGACATCTACCAAGAATTGTTTCGAATCAATACAATTTGGGACACTACGAGCTGGTATGCGCCAACAATCAGTCTCGATGGGAACGTGGGGATACAAGAGAGATGATAAAATGCTGCGGTTGCAAACAATTGCAAAGCTTCATGAGAATATGTTTGAGATCCAGGTCGAGATACATCAGTACAAGAGCACGCTGATAATTTTACAAAAGGCCGCAGAAGAATGTATCAAACAAGGAGGCACGGACAATGACTTGATGATGTGGTATAAGCGGACAAGAGCAACAGAGCTACAACAGAATGCCCTGACAAAGTCGGAAAATATCATCCGGTTTACCATCAACGGCCTCGAGAACCAGGGGATGATGGAAAACATGAACCGGATTATCTCCTACACTGTAAAGCAGCACAAGATGGCAGAGGAGAATGGCCTGCTGAGTGGCGGCCAGGAGAACCTGACAGAGTCATTCGAACAGGTCTCGAACCATGTGGCCCGAAGTCAAGAAATTATCGAAAGTCTGGACTCACAAAGCTCCGACATCCAGTCTGAAAACATTTACGAAGCAATGCAAATGGACAGCGGATTTGCAAAGTGGAAAAGTGGTCTCACTGTAGTTTCACTTGCATCTGACAAACTAATCAACAACATGCAGGACAAGACAGAGGCACTGAATGCTATTTGACAAATGTACTGAATTTTCCTGTTTGGTGATTATTTCAGATTCCTACATCTGCGTACATATATATACATGCGACAACGATACAAACCCAGAAATGAGAACAATACAGAATAAGCTACATACTTACACAACCGAGTTTGATTATGTGTACATCTTAATTTTCCTAGTTCAAGTTTTCCTGATCTTGGTAGCAGGCTCATACATCAACGTATTTATGTTTTGCATCGTGTGGGTCATGTATATTTTGAAGCTGCACTCGCACTCGATTCTGATAACTGTCCTGGTGGCGTTGTCCACGACGTTTCAACTGTACAACCTGTCGTCAAACACAAAAACTAGCCTATTTGCTACCCCAGAACGAGACGATGCTTGCTACATGTCGGGGTTTTATGATATCGAAAGCATTGGCACCATGAATCAAAAATGCAATCGGATAAAGTACAAACCGTTTGTGAATCGAGGAGTATACGAACTGAAACAAGACCCAGACATGATGATTCTGAGTTCTGATAGCAAATTCACAACACAGTACGAAGCGACAAAGTGCTCCAATCTGGGCGTTTCTTGTTTCATGTGGAAAGTCGGCATTCCAGAGGTGTCTGGGAGACTATTCGAACCTTGTTGGGATTTGGTGGATGAAATTGAGATGGACAATGTTGCGTCTGTTTTGATCATGCAAACACAGCAGACAAACTCTGTCCATAAATACGAGCAATACAAAATTTCAGAGGAATCGTATATTCTTGCCCACGTCTCCTCCGATCATGCGATATATTCACATTTAACTAATAACATGACCATAAAACCCATGACCACAACAATTCCGGACATGTACACCCGATTTGTAGTGGTTCCAATTGATGTGAATGTTACGACAAGCATTAAGATTACAATCTCAGTGTCATGTCAATTACACAAAATCAAACAGAAAATGCAACAGACAGGTGTGATTTTCCTGTCAGTGATTGCGGGGGCAGCTCCTTTTACTTTATATTATGTGTTCTCGGGATGCGAGGTCTCGTGCCAGCACAATACTCCCCGCATAGTTTGCATTTACATATGCAATCTTGTGTTCTCAGTCATCTCTCTCTACATAACACATGACTGTCGACACAAGCGACAGTTCACTAAAATCGTCATTTTTTTCTGGCTCACGACTTCAATTATCGTTTTCAACTGGATCATTGTAGCGTGTATATGCTGGAAATTTTTCAATCCTGACAACGCACGACGTTTACAGCTGTCAATACGAGTCATACACGCGTTGCAGTTTGTTATGATTGCCTATGAGTTTTTCAATAACAGATTCGGACAAAACATTGGCTTCATTCTGTCCTCACAACAGTCGCCCAATATCATAAACTACATTTTCATGAGTTTCAAAATGTGGGATTACCGAATTTATTACGAAAACTGCATTCTGTTTCTGGTCACAAACTTATATGGAGCACACATTCTGTATTCAAAAAACAGCTAGAGCTAGACTGGATGGATTCGCGTAGGAATCTTTCCTTCAGACCAGCTTTCCTTGTAACACCTCAGCATTTTATCATTTGGTACAAATTTGACCATGAAAATGTTTTTTTCAACAGCATCCCACTCATATGCAAACGGCCGAGACTCGTTCAGTATTCCATTATTGATAATTTGTGAGATTTTGTCGGACCAGGTCTCTTTGAGATTGCCTAACGGCTTTTCGATGTCTATATCGCTGTATTTTACACACACATGCTGGTTAGTGGACGGGATGTGCATGGTTACCATGCTGCACACACCCGGTTCAGCTTCTTTGACACCCACTATGATTCCCAGCTGGTTATTATACACTTTGCTGGCGTGTATTCTTTTGATTCTCCCCATCTTTAACAAAAACTCTTTGTTTACACCCTCAACCTCGGAGTCTGTAGCGAAATCCCGTAAGCAGTGAGCAGTCCACAGCGATAATTTATGAAATTCGTCATCGACTGTATCAATGTATTTGTGTAGCACTTCCAGCTTTGCCTCTGCGGTGACAATCTCAGTTTGAATACGAAGCAACTCAGCTCGTTTATTCTGAACTTCTAATTCATAGATTGCTATGCTCATTGAATTTCGAGTGTGTCTGGACGATTATTTGGCCTCAACACTCTTGATATACTTATATACAATAACACCAAAAAAAATCAGCATATCCAGACACGTTCACGCACAACAGAAAATCTTTGCCTCTAAAACTTCACAATATCGTATTTTTCAGACAAAAACACTATTTTATGTAAAGGCTCCGTTTGCAATAAAATATGCAAAAAGACAGTTCATATAAATGTGCCAAAATATATATATGGGATATATCATTTGAAATCAAATGGGAAATATTGACTCCAAAATGAAAACTAAAAAACCCGTGTCAAAAACTAAATCCCCAAACACAACCCAAAACAGCCATGCGCATATTTCAAAGACAGATGAGAAACATGCGTCACATAAAGAGTCTACCGAACACAAATCACAAAAAGTAATTAAAACAAAAAGTGAGAGTAGACCAGAACATCCAACCACTGACAATAAAACAGTAGAAGATGCAGATGCTGATGAATCTCACCACAACGCGGCAGAACACGAAGCTCATGAAAACTCAGACCACCACTCAGAAGAAGACGAAGACGGTAATAAATCTCGCCACAAAGAAGACAAACATGAACATGACGAGAACAAGAACGACTCTCCTAAGAAGCACGGAAAAAAATCAGACCACAAGACAGGGAAACACCCACATGAATCTTTAAAAACAACCCCAACAACGTCGGAAAACGAACAAGATTCAGATGAAGAATTTTCTCCAGATATTATGAAAAAAATTCATAAAGCCACTGTCTTGGCAGAAGACAAAAAAATCATGTACGAGAAAAAGATTCAAGAGATTTCTAGAATAATACATAGCCTAAAACGAGTAGAAGAATCGCATGATCACCGATGAATTTAATTCCGGAAAATACAGCCACGTGATTGAGTTTTTTTACAATAAATGGTATATATATAATTTTGTTTTTCCTTGCAATCATGACTATAGACACAGCGATTCCACAAAAAAAATTCTTGTATGTCAAGAACGAAGAACCTCATGCCAATCGTCGAAAACAAATTCTAGAAAAATATCCTGAGATACGACTTCTGATGAAACCTGAACCCATGACAAAGTACACAGTGCTATTGTCTGTGTTATTGCAAATTGTAATAGCTCACGTGTGCAGTGGATTGCCGTGGTACTTATTCGTGCCTGCCGCCTACACATTCGGGGCTACATTAAACCATTCACTGTTCCTGGCAATTCATGAAATGTCGCACAACCTGGCGTTCGAGACAGCTGCATACAACAAAATCCTCTCTGTTATTGCCAATTGTCCGATTGGATTCCCATACTGTGCCACATTCAAAGATTTCCACATGGAACACCATACTTGCCAAGGTAGCGACGCAATCGACACCGACGTGCCCTCACAGTTGGAAGGGATACTGATCACAGCACACTCGTATTGTTATGCTGACCGAGTGCTTCGCAAGTTCATTTTTATATTTTTCCAGATTTTCGCGTATGCGCTCAGACCTCCATGCGTGAATTACTCATTTCCTAGCAGCACCTGGTATCTGTTGTTGAATATTGCTGTACAAATTGTCTTCAACATCCTTATCCTCTCGATGGGTTCGTTGGAAATGTATTTTTTTCTGGTAGCTTCTACTTTTTTTGCTGGGGGGCTTCACCCGTTGGCAGGACACTTTATTGCAGAGCACTACACAACAGACCCGAACAACGAGACCTTCTCATACTACGGCATACTGAACATCGTCTCCTACAATGTTGGATACCACAACGAACATCATGATTTCCCTACTATACCGTGGAGTAAGCTCCCGCTTCTCAAAGCGATTGCCCCGGAGTTCTACAACCCGCTTCCGCAGTGTTCTTCGTGGACATATTGTATCTATAATTACATTGTCAACGACGACATGGGTCCGTACAGTAGAGTGAAACGAAAATAAAATATTGACGATTTATTTACAACAAACAAATCGCAGTGTTTAAGCTGCCCAGAAAAACGGATCAATCGAGTTGAAGAATTCATCTCCTTCGTCCTGAATCTGCGCCGTTATTTCTACTTCCTGAGAGCCAAGCCACTCCTCACACATGAGCTCTTCAAGTGCTTCCATATTTGTACTGTCCTCATTCGAGAGATTTTCGACTTCGCTCCAAAGTAGTCCGGTGCCTTGCATAAGTTGTCTCAATTGTGCGCTGTGCGTTTCTGCCAAAAACAAACGACTCTTCAAGTTAACATGACGACGGCCTCCGAACATTTGTCGCATAGTAGCCAAGCTCACTATTATATCATACTGACCTATATTTGGTCCGATGTAATTATTGAAATAGATTTTTCGATTTCTAATATAAGAATGTCTTGGAGGGTTATTGTGCACGCAATGAAAATGAACATTATTCTGCATGACGACATTTTGCCGATCATAATGAACGTCAATCCAGCAAACTATAGCAACATTGGGCGGCATTTTAAATTCAGACTTGTTTGTAAGACGTGGTGTCGCGCGTCGAAACTATGGGTGCGTGTGTACGTCGACAACATGAAAAAATGTGCCGATTCTGGACTCGATGAACAATACATGGCATGTGACACTGCAGGCTTGTTGCGATCAATTCAACTGTATCCGTTCAACCCGTCCATCTCCACAACTGCGATTGGTTTCCTTATACGACTCTTTTATAAGAACAATAACAATTCCCGTGACATTGTCAATAAAGGTGGCATTGCCATTATTGGCAAGCTTATTACGCTGAACGAAAAACAGTGGAAAAATTCGAAAACAATATTTCTCGCTGTGCTTCTGTTGTGGACGTTTTGCACGATGTGCAAGGAACCCGAGGTCAATATCATCGAGATGGCTCAACAAAACACAGTCGAGTTTTTGATGGGCGTTGTTGAAAAGTCCGAGAATGAACGGGTGACTGCGATGGCCTTTGATATTATCCACAAGCTCTGCTACCGGTCAGAACATTGCCAGAATCAAGCATTGCATACAAACGGGATCGAGGTTGTCGCTTGCAAGATCAAAAAAGCTTGTACAAATGCCGACATCATAAGAGAAGGATGCTGCTTGATCGGCACTATGTCGTGCATTACCATGCCCCCGGTCAACATCGCCAGGAGTAGTGCAATCGGCGTCCTCGTCACGTATCTACGAAAGAATAACACTCTGATCCAGAAACATGTTGTACGAGTGTTGTTGAAACTGCAGAAAAATGCTCACAACAGCGCCCGGATTGCTCGTGCTCTGGGCCAATCGACAATCAGAAACATTATGCATAACCGGCACACAGATTCTCAAGTCCGGAGGCAATGCGTGCGATTGCACAAAAAAGTATTCAAGAAATAGCAAAGCAAAAATAAAATATGCAATAGAGTTGTTAAAATAAAGATTTATTTAGACTCGGGCAAATCACGCGGGTTCCAAAATGCTGACAATGCTAGTGGAATCAAATGACGGAACAGTAAACTATACACAGACAGAAAGCAATAACTGTATTATGAATCTTGATGTTGCGCAGTGGTGTTGGAGTAAAAAATCCAAACATGTCCACGACAGTGTATTCGCACAAGATCAATGCCCCGTGTGTTTGGATGTAATTTTACACGACAGCGCAGTTTTAAAACTGGGCTGTGACCACGTTTTGCACTTTGAATGCGCAAACACCTGGTTCTCGACATGCATCAAGAGCGCGAAATCCGCGAAATGTCCACTGTGCAACTTTATCGTGCTTTGTCCGGTGTTCCAGATGGATGTACCACTTCATCAACTTAACTCTCAATACAACGAAACAATATTTGCTCGAATCATACGTTACATTCGTGGTTCATAACACGCATCACGGTATACGACATGTCCAGATTCTATTTATAGATTGTCCAATAATACATGTACCTCAGTTTTTGCTTTAAAAGAAGACGCATGATCTTTGAGCCACACTTTATCAGCATGGTGTTGGCATCTCACATCTGGTTTCTCGTGGTATACGCACTATGCTTCGTAGTCCCCCTTTATGCAGGTTTTATAGTATATTTCGAATTGCTTTTGACAAAATTATCATTGTTTGAAAAATTTACTGTCTTTTCAAATGTATTTGAACAAAGACAGTGGAACGATTATGTAGGGCCTCTCGTTCATTGGTATGTTTCAGTTTTGTTGTATCTTTTTGTTCGATCTGTGCAGTCACTGCTCATGTTTTTTCTGGCGGATTTTGGAATGGTAAGCCATGTGGGAAAACAGGGGTTTTCTCGGACGTTTTTAAAGAAAGAAATCCAGCGACTGAAACTCGAGATCATTGCACTATCCAACATTGTCAAATCATTTGCCGAAGAATGTAAACAATTCGAGAAAAAAAATAACAAATTGACAACTGACAATCGAAACTTGTATCGTGAGTATGAAACGTCAATTAGAACTCTGGAATTCTTGAATACAACAATCCGCATGCATTTGACGAATAAATCTAGCCACGATTTGGAGCAGTGGTCGGTTGTATTGGAATGTGAAACAAGAAAAGTAAATCAGGAAGAGGAAGACAGGAGGCACGCACTTGAAGCTGAAGTTGTGTCGTGAAATTAGGGTTCTCCATATTCAATCATACCTTGACCGTTTACGTATTCAGATAATTTAGCTTCGGCTTCAAGCAATAGTTGTTCGTTTTCTTTAGAAGAGTCCATTAGAAGAATTTTGCTTGGAATAAATTTTGGATGTATTCCATTATTACATATATGGCCTGATTTCTTGTAATACTCGAGATTTGTTTCCATGTTCATTATTGCGAGACGTACGTTGTCTCTGTTTTGTGTTATTTCGGCTTTGTATACATTTACGTCGTTGTTGTGCTGTATTGTATTTTGAATATTGTCTATTTTCCCCTCGGTATAGTATATGTCTAGTTTGCTTCTCAAAAATCGTATGATTTGAAGCAAACTAGAAGAAGGTCCCGCAAGAAAGTACACGGACGCCAGTGTTGCCGAGCTGATATTCATGTAGATCTCAGAAATATATTCAGAGTTCGCACTGTTAGAGCAGAAAAAGTGGATGAATTGTTCGTTGACACAGCGCGATACAGTATGGAACACGGAATCGAATGGACTCAATAAGTATGTTGCTGCGATGGGTCTCTTGTTTTCACTACCAATGTGATTATACAACATGCCAAATTGGTGTGCCATGAAATTCCACTCTCCGTCCATTTTTTCAACAGTATAAAAAAAAGTATATGCTACATCATTCAGGATCGAAATAACGCCAACAGCACTCATGACCTTTTGACACACTGTTAGCTTGTCAATATTGCGCTTCAAAATAGCAATTGTTCCTAAAATAACACTCTTCTGAGAATTGTGGGAAATTTGGCAAATATCGTATTGACGAATCTCTCTGAGCAGGGCATCATGTCTTTCTATATTGTCTTTCAATTGTTCCGACATTTCTGTCAGTGCTTTAAAATTGTCTTCATAAAACAAATTCTCAACATTGTCGGTTACTCCGAGAAGTGCTCTGTAGTGTTCGCTTCTTCCCAAAAGCCAAATTTGATGTTGTTGCTTATTGATCAATGTTATCAACTCGTCCAGTTCAAGCTGATTTTTTCCATGCAATGATTTATATCGCAAATTACTTTGTTCTGCATCAGAAACAGCTTTGCACAGTTTTATGACTATTGTTGCCAGTACAAGACTCTGATACGTTATGTACGCTACAGTTGGCGCATGCCACCCTATGCTCAGAATCATAACTTTTAATAGTTTATAAGTTTCTGCTTCTTTTTTCCAAGCCAGTCCCAAATAGCCTGCGGCTGTAGATACAGTGCCTAACACAGCAAGGCCTAATGCATTACACGCGCATAGCCCCAGTACCGTCACGACGGCACCCCCGCAGAGAGTAAAGAATGTAGTGTCATAATCCTCTTGGACTGTATTCTTGAATCTAACCCAGTTGTCGTTCCCCTCACCTATCTTCTTCCAAGAGTAGATGTCGTTTTTTTGTCCACTTGACGAATTTGGAACGTATTTCGCGAGAAGCAATGAATTAAACACCGGCCCTGTATTTATTAACTGCAGAAATGCGGTTATTGCAAGCTCGTTATTGCTCACCTGCAAATTCATAGTTTTCAACATTTTCTTATTGCGTTCAAACATTTTTCGGAATTCATCTTCCGTTATGTTTTGGATTTTTTCCTCGATTTCATCGTTTTCATCATACGTTTTATTATATCTGTTCATGTTCTTGATTTGTTTTAAGCTGACTGAATCTCGAAACTTGAATATTTGTTTGATCATTCTCAAATACTCCTCAGGCATTATGTCGTTTTGGGACCTATTATCTTGTATCACATCTTTCAAATCCAATTCAAGTCGTTTTACCAGTTCTGCATAACTCCAGAAGAACGTGTTGAATTTGCCCAATTTGTTTTCTTGGTCAGTCTTGTCAAACAGATACTGTATTGTTCGATATGTAATCCACATTCTCGAACTTGGCATGAGTTGCGAAAACAAGTATGGAAGCCCAAATACATCCTTGTGTTTCAAAAAATATCTCATGTCTGTGTGGTCACACGTTGAGAACGGGTGATCCATTTCAAACTGAGCATATGTAATAGCTTGAAAAAACTGTTCGCCCACATTATTGTCCGATTTTTGAGATTTTAACCAGTCGTGATAAAGTGTGTTGCTGTCTATTTCTGAGGCTTTTGAAAAAGCACAGTGGATTTTCAAGTCTCTAAGTGTGTTATTTTCTGCGATTTCTTCACGAGTTGTTTGATTGGTTGAGACTGTAGCAATCTCATCATAATAACGACGCCATTCGTTATCCCGGTTTTGTTTAAAGTCCTTAAGTCTACCAAATAAAAAATACATGTTTTCCCTAATTTTACCAATCATTGTTTCATTTTTTGCAATATATGCCAAGCCAACACTCACAACAGATGTGATTGCTGTTGTTTGCATTTGTGGGGAAATTCCATACGGAGAGTGTGAAAACGACTCTATCCAGGCCTCACTACTGATGGTTTTCTTCGGACATGATGTTGCACGACCGTGTGATTTCATTTGTCATCTTGTTAGAGTTCTTTATATACTTTGTCGTGAGTAAACGTGTTCATTTTTTCAGGGATATTAGACAAGGGTATGCTGTTATGACGTGGTATTGGTTTCAAAATCGCAAAGTAATATAAACGTGGCATGTTCTCAGAAATTAACAATGAGCAAACTCCTACTTCCAGAACAAAAAATTAGCTATATTTCGGGCCTGTACATGGGTAAGGAGACAGTCTCGCTTATTCGAAGATTTTCAAAGAAACACAAAATACTTGTCTCGATGACGCCAAATCAAGTTGAGGATGCCATGTTGGCTGTTCGTGAAAACCTCATCATCGTGGAAGATCTCTACGATTCAGGCTTGCTTGTGGACACCCACATCAAACACACCATACGGAAATCAATAGTCGAGTGCCATTTCCAGACAAAAACACAATCGTAAAATGCGTTTTATTGGTATTCATAACACTGGTAGATGTCGAATATTTCACACCGCAAATAGTGTACAGGCTCCATTGGAAACTGCAGCGTCTGATGCATCATTCTGGCAATGTTTATTTTTACCACTTCCTGCGTAGTCTTTTCGTTGTCGAGCTCTACCAGATACACAAGATCCATGAAATGCTCGTGCAGGTTGTAACTTTCAATCGTTTCTGGGTGTATAATTCTACGAACAGTACCACGCCCTGCTGCTCCTACAGTGCTCAACACCGTCACAAAGACACGGTCGTGCAGACTGATCTTAATTGTCAGCTTATTTTGAATCGAAACATAGAGTAAATTGACGTTGATTTGATTCATGCTTACTAGTGTGGTTTTTTTATTGTATGATATTATCAGTTCTTGTTGTTTTTGATTTTTTGTACTGAGTCCTACAATGTCAAACACTTCATTGTTATGTTTCCTCACTTTCAAAAATTCCTCAATCTGGTATTCGACATTTGGTTCATTGTTGAGCAAAACTTTCGTAGCCGATGCATTTAGAAGAATCTGCCGGTTTTTTACATAAAGTATTTTTTGGGTGGTTTTTGTTGTTTCAATCTTCCAGGCGATTGTGGGAGCCGACGATTTATTTTGTTTTGCAACCGGAAGAACAAGAGCCAACTCTCTATATAGCAGACCTTCGATCAATTTTTTCTGAAGTTGGGGCACCAGTCTAGATTTCGATTCGATCTTGATTACATAATACGGACATATGCATCTTGTTTGTGTGTGTTGGTGAGATGTGTATTCGCTAGTCTTTGTGGCAGTGTCGCACACAATTATATACTTGTGGCCTAGAACATTGTATTCCACCGTTTCCAAAATATCCATGCAGTTTGTTCCCATGACAATTTTATCTACGACGTTTGACCTGGCAGTCTTGATATCCTCCACATCGTGCAGGCTATTTGTTACCATACACAATGTCTGCACACACTTTGGATATTCGTTTTCTGTGTCGTGCACGAAATCAAGCATTCTATTTACACAGAGCGGATTGTACACAAACTCAAACTTCAGGATGACAATGTCGGAATTGAGTTTGATATTCTCGATGATGTCCTTCAGACTACAGCCCGATATATCGAAATCATTCGGGCGCCGGAAACTATTGTACACCGAATCGGATTCGCAATAGGTAGTATTCTCTGATAGAATCGCGTCAAAGACTTGGCGCAGCGTAACGCCGACGTCATAGTTTCTGTCGATGCAGCAGTGCTTGTTGGCGCAAAACCACACGGATTCTTGAAAGTGTGATACTTTGATGCAAGAGTTGAGATACCGAAACGGATAATCAATCATTTTTATATTCCGCACGTATTTGTCGATATTACAGTCTACATGGCACATCATGGGCATCTTTGTCTGTGCTCTGCACACGCATTGAGCTCGTTTTATCACCAAATACATCTATTTTAAGGACGAGTAGAATCTATTTTCAAGACACTAGAAAATAGTGTGAGAAATGTGAATAAAAAGACATAGCAGAACACAGTCTTGTTACAGATGAATGGTGATGTGAGCGATGCAGAGTCAGTTGCCTGCGGCCTGGAGCCAGATCAGGGTCGAGAATGATGTATCGGAAAGCACCTTGGTGTCGACTAACAAACAGAAAAAACGGAAACGCGGGGTTACGGTTAATGAAGTTGTAAAGGTAGGAGAAGATAACGTAAGAGAAATTGAAGACAATGGGTTGAGCCACATTGGCAACTGCTGTGCGCCAAGTGTATTGAAGCCCGACAACAAGATGGTAAAGAAACTTACAAGCAAAGAACAAACCGTGGTTTTGGAAATCAGGAAATCGATTGAGAAAAATATATCACAGCTGCCAATAACAAACGAGAAGCTTGCGAAGATGCTATGTGGGATGACACAAAACCTAGAACAAATTGTGTCGAGCACAAACTACAGATCCGTGCTCAAGAGCGAGAAATCCGATAAAGTGACGTACACCAACGATATCAAATTCGTGTCTAAATCTTACGAAGACACCTATTTAAGACAGCCCATCTCTGCGGATGAGAAAAGATGTGTGCGTGGAAATGAATGCGAGTGCATGCACATTGATCCAGCACAGAAATTCATTGGCGTGGAGTACATATTGCCCTGGGAGACGGACAAGAAAACAAACGGCATGTGTTTGCCATGTGTCCGTGCGACCACACAGATTTTGTTCTATGACATTGTGCATTCGGGAGCAATCGTGAATGGAATCATTCAGAGGTTTTACAACAAGCACTCTATCGCTGGCGAATATAAGCTGTCGAATATGCTCATCTGCCCCCCAAACGGCCCTATTGAAAACTTGCCGATGCCCATACTAAGACATCAGCGCAATCTTTACACAGTACACAATGACAATAACATTTACCACATGACGCAGACCAATGTGGATTTTCAATGAGCCTCTTGTGTGTAAAGGTTCTGGATTTTAAGCTTTTCTCTACATTTTTTGGCATGCAGAAGAAAATCGCAAAGCATGTCGTTAATGTAAGAAAGCTTAAGAATACCAAATACTGTATCCAGAACAATGTGCAGTCGTGTTTTGTCGAATATGAATATTTCGATGAAAATACACACAAGAGGCGGGAAATATGCGAAACAGCACAGGACGACACTGTGATAAATGAAACGGGCGAAGATTGCACGAAAAACACTAGTTCCTTTCTGAAAAACGACAATTGTACAATCAGCAAAAAAATGATTCTACGCGAAATCGAAATGCTAGAGAATATGGTGAGAAAGGGTGACACAAACGCACGCAACCAGATACTTATGTTGCTGCCTTTGTACAGTTACATGTCTGTATATAAAAACATGCACAATATTATAAAAAATATACACAAGCAAAAAATCAAACATATTGATATCCGGCACATGCCTGATATTACTGTATTTCTGCACCAGTGCATTTTACCGACGAGATACCATGAAGATGATATTGTGATTTTGATGAGGTCGTGTATTCCATTTTTCCAAAACCCACGCCGTGTGAAGCAGGATCATGCATGGCCACCGGAAAACGACAAGACTCTTATCATCCTTATCAAGTGCTGTGTGCCGTCGCTTCTGTCGATTTATCCCAGCATTTGCATCAAGGACATCAGTTTCCGGTGCCGGTCAAAAATAATGGTGTATCTTCGTCACCTCCTCGTTGGCACCTTTGAGCAGCGCAACACGTTTTACGTCAGTAACAAGGTGCTCATAAAAATGTGCTTAATCGAGTACATTTACTTCTTTATCAACCACATCAACCCGCTGCCCAAGACAAAGTTCATTCAATCGATTGACATCAAAAATATGGCAACTAATATCTTCAACATTGGACAACAACTTCGCGTGGAAATCA
>Ga0209390_10004046_pt1 | contig 22589 bp, 18 predicted proteins | sample BON01_FD_187212 | JGI IMG/M metagenome (GOLD analysis project Ga0209390, IMG submission 187212) | Freshwater microbial communities from Lake Bonney liftoff mats and glacier meltwater in Antarctica - BON-01 (SPAdes) (version 2) | ecosystem: Environmental > Aquatic > Freshwater > Ice > Glacier... | reverse complement strand
CGTTCAAGTCTCTCTTCTTCTGGTGGTTGCCAGCACTCGGCACGTCTCATGTCTTGGAGTTTTTGCGGACTGCACAGAAGAGAGACTCGGGAAACACGCTTGTGGCAAACGTCTGCATCGACTGTTTCGGTCGCGGATGCGGTGGGTTGCTCTTTTTCAGCATCTGCTCCTCTGCGTTGACTCTGCTTATATACCACTCGCCTCGAAAAACGAGTCTACACCGCTCGCCTGATCATGTGTAGAAAAGCCCACAGAACGCAGCCGTTTCCTTGACATTCTAGAGACACCTCCGTACATTTTACGCAGATGTACGGCCACGTTTTTTCCGTAGCATTGTCACACACACACACTCCCGGAGATGCTCTAGCGTGGAAACATATTTAAGTGCGCCGAAAGGAAGGGGGTGTCCGCTCGGAATGGATTTGTATAACAGTGATGACATGTCGGAGGAACATGCCGACCTTGGGAATGAAGTTGTGATGCGGTGTCTCATGACTGTAAATCATGATGGGTCTGATAAGCATCTGCTGGCGTCGGATGATTTTTTCCGTCTTTCGGCCACGTGTCGTCAGATTGATGCGAATCTGCGGTCGATTTCCGTCATCGACAACAACTGGGAAACGTCGGAGTGTGTGTACTATTCCCGTCAGTTTAGGGCTGTCCGAGAAGTGTGTGTGTTGGCCGGCTATTTGCCCGATTCGATGCCGTATTTCTTTCGAATCAACGACTTCATGGAGGAAAATATCCACACCGAAGTGCATTTCAAAACCGACTTTGCCGTTGGCCTTCCAGACGACATAGTATCAAACGATCAGGTAGCCAAGTTGCGGGACGGAATGTATGAGATTACGATTGGCCGCTCTCCTGTCAACCAGTTCGTCTGTGAACACGACGTGAGTGTGTCGCGTGTGCACGGAGTCATCGGACAACATGGTAGGAAATTTTGGTTCTCGAATCTTTCCACCAACATCGACTGTTGGGTTCTGAAACAGGGTGGTGACCATTTTGTCATGATTGGTAAACATATGAATGGCCGTCTTGTACAGCGTACCGAGCTAGAGTTGGGAGACGTGGTGATACTATCCTCGTCCAACTTGTCCATATTTGTAGTCGAATTAAACATGGAACATGTGAATCGCTTGATCCAACTTGTGCAGCCAGTACACGAAATATTGAACAAATCTCGCAACCCGAAAAGCCATAAGGAGGCCATCGACACACTCAAACTGTCGCGTGTTCAGCGCATACTTGACGTGTGCATCCGGTTTGACGAAATGGTCAAGGCGCATGCCATACAGCATGGCCCTGCTGCTGTACGTAAATTTCAGACGAATGTCCTACTACACGGCCCCCACATCGCTGCTAAGCACAAAAAACTACTACAAACTCGTGTCAATCTCTCAAAGGACCTCGTCGAGTCGCAGTGGAAAACCTATGTGCTCTCTCAGATCAACCCGATTCTCTGCGACCAGCGCCACAGTGCCGTGGACACAGAAAAAACTGTCTCGGAGTTTATGGAACTTTTGAATCAAATTGCCGTCAAGGACAAAAACAACGTGGCTCGTCAGTTTAAAATGTATCAGACCATGCGCGTTTTCGAAGGCGATTTATCTACAGCACCGTGTGCTAAGGTGCACTATTTGAAGGGCCCCGGATCTCAGCCCCTGACTCGAATGGAAAATCATGTCCGCAACAAGACGAAAATGCGCGATGGCAACTGCGACACCTTCATGCACGATAAACGGCCAAACCAAGCAACAAAATGGCTGTGTGCGGTGTCCAAACGCATGTGGATCCGCTCTGAGGAGCGCGACTTTAAGAATCATGTGCTTTGGCAGCGTGGAATCCGCGCGTATGGTGTTTAGTACGATCGCATTGACCGCGAGGAAGACACTTGATGATCGTTCCGATATACTTCTCAACCCACACACACATACACATCTTTGGCTCAAGGAATTGGTGCTAGACTGAATGTTCTGTTTCTGTGCTGGCCCTGTATGAAGTTGGTTATGACAGCTGATCATTGGAATACCCTGCAAGAACCTCCTGTTCTTTTAAACACAGGAGTCGTTCACCAAGCTCGGGGAGTGTTGTGGTGAACGCATCAAGATTATTTGGGCTGAGAATTATCGCAAACGCGATCACGTCAAAGGATGTCCGAACTGCTTTTATTTCTTCCACATAGATAGATGCCACCATGTGCGGATCGTGTCCAAATACGCCACAGCCAAATGCTCCGAGCACGACGTGGCGAATTTGGTTCTTTATAAGCGTGTTCAGCTGGGCTCTGATGCGTCGTCTGCAGTCTTGCCTGATTTCATTCTCTGATAATCTGCAATGTCTCAAGTCCAGCGCTGCTCCACGCAGTTCGGCAAACGGGAAAAAATCTTCTTTTGCAAGTATCTCATAATCGCAGTCTTCTGAAGCGCGGAACACAAAGTCGGGACTATTCTTGTCCCAGTGCATGTGAATTAAATTGTCTGTATTCTCAGCATTCAGCACCTTGGAAAACTCGTTGGTGTATTGCCGATTTTGATGTTGCATATGTACAGGTTTCAGCTCAAAATGTAGATTTGTTCGGCGCATGATATTTTCTTCCTGTGCACCGGCGCCGTGTTGGTAGCCACCCCCTGGAGAGTAGGCATTTGCAAAATTTAAAACAGCAAAAACCTCTCCGTACAACTTGGTAAGACGCTGTGTGCAATCGCCCCAATCCAGCTCCATCACTTGATACACACCGTTTTCCGCGGTTACATTACGTAGGCTTCGTAGATCTGTCCTCTCGAGTTTCCACCTTTCTAGATTTGTAATCGCAACCTGCTTCCAAGCAGACACCGTGTTATAACTGAGCAGAAACACAGTTTCTCTCAGTATCTTCTTACGAAGAGTATCATTATCGCGCCCGGTGCAGTCCATGTTGGTCAAAAGCGCGCCGTGCCTCATCACATTTTCCGTCGTCATCTCTCGCGACAGTCTCGGACAGTCTAAATAGTGATGATTTTGGCGACAATAAGGACATTGCATCCCTCTGAAACACACAACAGTGTGTAAATGTGGTGTTTACTTATATACGTTTATGACACGGAAGAGCGTGTAGAATATCACAACTATTGTGCGCCCGAATTTCAGTAGGCGCGTTCCCCAGTCTGGGGCATGTTTAAAGATTACCCTCTCACTCACAGGCGGGATACCGTTTGCGTCTGTTGCAAAACCACTCGCGAACCTTTTTCTCAGTTACTCCCATACCAAGTGCAAGCGACGCCATGTGGTTTGCCGTGGGAAATGGACATATCGAGTACACAGCAACCAGTTGTTCTCGCGACGCAGCCTCGAACGGAGTTCGTTCGTGTGTTTTTTTACGCGACTTTGATCCTTTCCGATTCTTTGGGGGTTTAGGTTTAGTGGAAAGGCTCGATTCGTTTGGTTTCCCTAGAATCCCTACAGCATAATGCGGCGTTTCCTGTTGGTCTGCAAGAAAACACGTCATCCATAACCGCTGGGCAACAACATCTTGCGCATGCGCCGTGCGTTCGTTCATGTAGAAGTTGTAATGCTGGGCGTCATCCAAGACTTCAGTGTCAATCTGCATAATGTGTGCAGTGATAGCCACTCGTCTTGTCTGTACCGTTTATAAGCCGTTTTACGTGGAATCCTAAAGTATGAGTTTAATTGCATTTTTCAAAAAAATGGATTCTAAATCGGTGCGCAAAAAAAAAATTCCTGAAATTGTTGCTATTTCCGACAATTTACCCCTTTAAATATCCAGAAGCATCTCTCCATGAATTATAATTCCACTACGAGCATGTCAGCCACGCTCTTCGGCTCTGCACTGGATACGCCGACCGACCTCGACGATTGCATGGCCTTTGACGTCCCTGTTGCCTCTGTCGTCGTTTCTGGTGTTGCTGTGGAGCCTGCCGATGTGGTGATGGAGACCTCGCCCAAGTCTGGCCGCGCGGTTGCTCCTGTTGAGTACATGTCGTTCAGACAGCAGAAGGCGGCTACGTGCAAGTTGTTCGGACACGGCGTGACTCTGAGCACCGGCAAGCCCTACATGCTGGGCTACAATGGCGCCGTGATGGCACTGGCCGCATCCACGACCCCCTTTTCTTGGGACGACAGTCTGCGCGAGAAGCATGGAAGTTATGCTGCCGGATCGTGCTGCAACGTGTATCCTGTTGATGTGGACAGTCTTCAAAGTGGCTGCAGCCGTGCCGAGCTTCGCGACAGCCAGCCCCTTGGCATTTCTGTTGGCGACACTTGCTATGATGCCAACGTGCACATGATTCCTGCCAAGCATTTGTACGTGCCGTTTGTGGTCAACGGAACCACTATCCAGGTTACCAAGTACAGTCTGGAGTATTTTGATCGGTATGCTATGGAGCATGAGATGGCCGGTGGCAGCATCAAGTTGTGTTCGGCGTCGTTTGCCGCTGATGACGATGACGACGATGATGACAAGGCGCGCGACGACGCTTCCATTGGAGCGGAGGATTATGTCTGGCAGACTAAGAATGGCCGCTCCTGGGCCTTGATGCACAAGAAGTGGGGCCTCACTCCGGAAACGCAAATTCCCACGTACTTCCGCTTTCACGTCGCGCCTGCCAAGACCAGTGTTGGCATTGTTGCTGAAAGCATGGGCCACAGTCTTTTGCGCAAGACGTTTACTTCGGGTGGCATGTACAGTCTCTCGGAGCACGACACATGCTACACAAATACCACCGACACGATTCGCAACTGTGTCGGAGTTTGGAGCAAGGATGCCGACAGTGGCAACCTCAACATGTGCGGTATCGACTTGGAGGAGAGCAAAACAGACTTTAATTTGGAGGGGATCCAATCGATGGTGGTTCCCGCGACGGACAAGAACCCGCTACCACTCGAAGCCACCAAAGACGACGCAATCGACCATAGCATGAAGCAAGAAGATGAAATCGAGGAGGTGCCGCCGCCTCTTCCCGAAGCCAGTTGGGGTCTCTATCCTTTTGTTGGCAACGCTAACCACGGTGGCACGTTTCTCGCCATCTACAACAGTCCTGTTCGCGACGTGTACACGAGCAACAAGCGCAGCTATGCCGTATCGAAGGGTTGTGGAGGAACACGTGGACCGTCGCGTGGTTCTTCTCAGCCCTTTGTCAGAAACCCTAGTCCCGAGCCTGAGCCCCCCAAAGCAGTACAGTCTGCCATGACCTTTGCAAAGATGAATGTGGGCAAAAAGATTTACGAGATCAAGGGTATGGGCGTTTTCGACTTTACCAAGAAGCGCCTGGAAGTTCCTACCCTGACGATTGTCACACTTCTTGTTCTCAAGCAAGCTGCCACGGACCTCTATGACGGTATGTTGCCTGCAGAGTATAACGCCAATGCGGTGGAGCTGGTCCAGTCTGTGGCTCAACAGGTACGCGATGTCGACCAGCTCACCTCCGACTGCTGCAAAGCTGTTATTTCTGGCATCCACAAGAGCTCTACCGCCATTGACAAGCAAGACCTGTCGTCGAAACAGCTTCAGGCCCTGGAATCGACCAAGGCCGTGAATGCAAATGCCTCTTTCTTCGGGTTTTAGTGGCTAACAGTCGCCTGGACTCTAAGCGACACTGTGGAGGAACGTTTGTCGGTGTGCATTATGCACTATTGTTTATTCACACGCTGGTGCAATCGCAACCACGTCGCGATATTGGTTTTTGATCTGAATAAAATTTTCCTTTTGTGTTTACAATCCATAGTTTTCTTTGTATACGTTCCGAGCTGGACAGCCTCGCATTCCCCGAATATCCGACGAGGGTATCCATACAGTGATGGGTTCACATGACTTCGAGGACAAACTCTTTGTCTTGTTCAGGATCATTTTTAGCTGCAATCAGGTTGTGTTGCGAGAGAACATGCGCGTCAACAAAAAAAGATTACTCGTAGTGTGTATGCGAAGCACAGGGCATGTAGAAAAAAAAATGGCCGACCGTCTACGGATATTGACAGTCGCCGACGCACAACTGTGCGAAGATGCCACACTCGACAACACGGACAATTTGCTCTGCCGGTGCCAAGAAATGCAAGAAAATATTGCGTATGACTGTAAGGGGTGTCTTAAGTGCACAAGTTTGGACTGTGCCTACTACATTCAAAACATGGTTGAGAACTTCGTCAAAATCCACAATGTGCACATGTATGACATGGTGGAATAAGTGTGTGGGTTCTTGTATGCGACCAAGTGCCACCGGCGTGGGCTCATGATCGCAACTCCCCGGTCACTGTCTGTTGGCCTCTATGAAAAAAAGAAACAGCAACAAAATATACGTGCCTGTACAAGACGCCGTGTACGCGTCGCCCTAATCTACAGGACGCTATGAAAAAAAAAGCGTTCCGTATGACAACGCGGCGGTCAAAAAGAATGAGGAATATTCCACATACGCCCGAACCTATCCAAAACATAAAACTGCCCAACACACTCGCTACCAAATCGATGCCCGGCGACGTATCGCCAAGCGTCCAGCTGTACCAGGCGGACAAGGAGCCCTCACAGAATGCGGCGTATCTCGAAGCAAAAATAATCTCGTGTGGAACACCGGATGTGTATGACTTGGAAGAACTACCAATACCACCCGTGAAAGAGCATCAAGAGCTCGAGCACAGTGATAATTCTACCTCGGACAGGACAATCTAAGCGACGCTGACCTACAGTCCTGGGTGTCTCTTGAAGACAAAGAGGTTTCATTCTGATACGAGCTTCTTAGGCCAGTCTTTCCATACATGTAGAGAGTTATGATACTCTAATATCTAGAATTGTCCGAGACGCATTAAACATGTTTCTGAATAGACATTCACCACCGTGCGTGCGCACTAAAGGCAAGTCTGTGCACCTGAACGCCTTTGCCATCTGTAATTTTTATGTAGTTGTGTAGTTGTGTGTTTTAATAAACATTACTGCATCGACCAAAACGGTGCATGTTGGAATACCCAGTTCTTATTCACACACTGTATATAAGACACACCGTGGATATTCACAGCGATGCCGTGGTTATCTTCATGGTTCTCCACACTATGGACGTGTTTTGCAGCATTCGCATGTGTGGGTGTGGGGTATTCTGCAGACGTCCGCCAGTATACGCGGCTTGTTGGCAAACTATGTCAACCCCCTGGTGTCAACACACTAACTGCATCAATCGACGGCATCGTGTACTGCCCCCATATTTCCCCCGGAGGTACTTTTGCTCCGCAGCAAAGCAATTTTATTATTCCCATCTCGCCGTATCTACCGTTGCAAAAAACACAGAATTGCAAGCTGGATTTCGCGTGTCCTCAGAATGCGAATGCGATTCTAAGTTTGGATGGTGCCTTTTTCCGATGCACCTGTGCCGAGAACTTCGGGCGGATCAACGGTACATGCCAAGCATGCACTTCTACACAGTTTTCTCCTGTCTACAGCGACCATTGCTTCATGTGTCCGCAGCACACCAGTCTCGCTAGACTCAACCTATCTCGCGACGGGTTTAACCGAAACATATACGATGTTGAGTACTGCACGCCCGACACCGGATTCAAACTCGTCAACAGCATACAAAACATTGGCGCGCTGTTGCATGAAAACTTGCAAGCCCAAATGTACACGGCGGAACCATGTGTGCTGTGTCAGAAACAAACAGTGTGTGATACACGATTTATGCGTGGCACTATTGTTCCCGCAATCAACCCAACACCGTGTCTGCCCGGATCGTACCAACCTCGAGCGGGTAGTGAAGAGTGCGTCATATGTCCTCGTCCTTTTTATTGTACAGGAAGTGCTGCATTTTCCGCGTGTCCGACAAATGGACACACTTTGAAAGACGGCGCTTCGGAAATACGCCAATGCGTGTGTCGAGACGCCGGGGTTTTCCGATCCAAAACAACAAATGCTTGTCAGAAAATTGTTACAAGTCTCGAGTACAGTCCCTTGTGTACCTCGTACGACGAGCACATACGACGGTGGTGTGAAGGAAAATACCCGTGCGGGGCCAATATGAAGTGCGCACAGGGGGTGCTTTCGTATTGCAGTCCCGGGATGTTTTTGGATCCCACAACTGCGGCTTGTAAATTGTGTCCACGTGGATACTACTGTTTTTCAGGGAAAATACGAGCATGTCCTGCTGGTTCCACAACGGTTGCGACAATGTCGCCCGACGCGTCGTACTGTTACTGTCATGGTACATACACCCACAAAACGAACGCGCTATTGGAATCGGGATTTTCTTGCCAGATCGCAGGCACAGGAATTCACTCGACAAAACAGATACTGGTGAAATCAACACAAACACTTTCAAACTCGTCGCAACAATACAGCATGATGTTTCACATGAAAAAATACTCCACCGCAGTAATGTCTTCCGACTCCGGTGTCTTGTCGATCAATGCCGAGACGCGTGAACTGTCCTGCTATTTTATGTCCGACGCTGCGACACTGTCCTCCAACACCAGCGACATTGTACAATCGATTCGTTACACCATGGTGACCAATGTATACCCTCTTGTCAATAGCGAAATCGTCAGTGCTACACTGCACCGCATATCTTCGGCGACTTCCACTGGATTCCAGACCACTATCAGCCTCCAGCTAATGATTCTAAATCGTTTCGACGGTGTTGTGTATTGTGGCAGAATACAGGGCGTAATGAGCTTGGAAGGTAGCTTTGTACTGATAGGGGAATCATGGGAACTGAAATACCATTTGCACGAAGTTGCTTCCTACAATGTTCATTTGGTTCCAGAAATGCATATGCTCATTGCCATACATCAGACATCGTCAGTGCTTGGTTCGACCGACATCTACTACAATTTGATACTGATGCGTGAAGACAATGGACCTCCTTCGATCGCGAGCATCGGCCTTCCCAACGGCACATACAATTTATTTCACATTCAAATGACGCTCGACGCCAACTACACAGGCGCATCATTCGCCATAAAAGACGTGTTCCACACCATACTCGGTCTCGACCCGTGGGTTGTCGTCAGCCACGACTTGTTTCCAAGCGGCAACATGATAACGGCTGCCAACCCATACACGGTTCCCGCACTACAGGGACTACGGCTGTTCACGGGAGTCGAAATTGACATCTTTGACGCGTTCAGCGCGCATGTCATGTTCTTCACCCACCCACTTACAAAACGCTTTGGAATACTGACAGCACAATATCATCCGTGTGGTCTGCACCAGTCCACACACCACGCAGTAGGGTTCGCTTGTGGGTGCGACCCGGGGTACACCAAGCACCTCCATTCAAACAATTGTATAAAGTGTGACACCACGAAAGAAACATGCTGTCGTACTCCACAAGAATGCGCGTCGAAACAGTTCCAATGTGTGAGCGGCTATTTTGTGCCAGTGTCGGGGGAATGCCAGCTATGTCCGGAAAATACGTTTTGCCACGGAGGTCGGAAATATCACTGTCCGGAAAATTCATTAAACCCATGGAGTGGATCCTTTCACATCTCTTCGTGCAAATGCAACGACGGATACTTTCTTCGTAGCAGCGAATGCAAACCGTGTCCGTCGCTTTTGTTTTGTCACAGCAATCAGGTTTTCGAGTGTCCGGTAAATATGCAAACTACTATTCCCATGGCGACGAAACTCAAGGACTGTCAGTGCTCGCCGGGATTTTTCTCATACCTTGCTAAAACAGGGTGCGAGCCAGTTTCTCGCGGACAGTACTGGATTGCAGGGACCGCCGCTTTGCCAGTTCCTTCTGTGCTGTCATGCTCACCCGCAATGACAACAGCTTTTACGCACAGTATTGGAGAGGCGTCGTGTCGATGTACGCCTGGGTACAAGGCTGACAATGCAACAGGCGAGTGTGTGCAGTGCGTTGGACTGAATGAAGCTTGCTATTTTGATTCACGCGTCGTGCTCTGTCCTGCCTTGTCGTATCAGAAACCGTCACGCCTCCACGACCGGTGTGTGTGTGAAAACGGGTACTATAACAAGATGGGACACACACAAGGGCAGAAGATTTCGTGTACCGAGTGTCCTTCTGGGTATTATTGCTCTTCCAACGATGCTTCTGGGATCGTCAAATGTCCGCCAAAAATGACAAGTCCAGCGAGATCCCCGAGCCTAGTCTTTTGTGAATGCCAGACCAAAGAACAGGTGCTGACGTACAATCGTGAAACCAACAGCAGCGAATGCCAGTGCGACCAAAATTTCTACAGTGACGACACTCGCTGTACATACTGCCCCCCACATATGCATGTTCTCCCTCAAAACAGTTCACAGGTGCAGCGATACGGCATTCAAACATGCTCCTGTATAAGTGGATATATGATGGGGACGACAGGGTGTGTCTTGTGCCCGGCCGGTTTCGTATGCGACAATCGAGTCCAACAGTCGCGGGAGTTGTGTCCGCTGGGCACTTTCAGTCCTATACCAGGCTTGCAAACGATTCAGCAGTGTCTGTCGTGTGGCATGAAGCGGTCAGAATTGACGACACAGTATGCAAATGTCGTTTGGACCAATCCCCGCACGTCGCACGAGTCGTGTTTGGGAGGATTCATAGCTATTCGGTCGCTAATCCAAGTCAATGTGGTGGCGTCGGTTTTCAAATTCACAGTAGCCACTGATGTTTTGAAAGTCAGCAACATCCAAGCTATGGTTTCTACACTTCTCGACACTGATGCGTACGACATTGCATACGAGTATAATAACCAAATACAATTTACTGTGACGATGCATCCCACCTTTGTCAACGCCTGCATGTCGGTGCTCGTGCAATACCCGGGGATATGGAGCAAAATCGTGCTTGCTTCGCAGCAGCACGCAATGACGTACGTGTATGTAGCTCATGGGATTTTCTGCTCGATTTTCTCTGCTGCAGCGCAGCAGCTGTACGCGTCGAACATGCGCGGCTCTTTTTGCTTTACCCCCTTTCACCCCTCAAAATTCGCAGCGTATCCGTCCACACAAACCATCGTGGCCGAATTCATGCAGAAGAAACGCAACTTGTTTCCGGCGGTCACAATTCTGATTCCGGGATCTCCTATGGTCAACAACATTTACACGTCGAACGAGGTGGTGCAAATTCACAACTTCTTCAACGCCTTTTTGCCCGGCCACGAAGCAAATCGCATCGTGATTCTGCCGGTGCAGGGATCCACACTCGCAGTGTTTGCGGATGGTGCAAACAGTACGCTCTCTTCAATTTCGTCGCCAGTCTTGAGAAACTCCTTTCGACAAATGCAATCAGTTTCCACGGGGTCCATGTACTTCCAGCTCGCCGAATGTGCCCCTGCTGTACACGCACTCCTCGGCGCATGCACAGCGGCTGTACACGACACGTCGTCTGCCATGTGTAAATACTGCGAACCTGACGTGTCTTTTTTCAGTCTGTCTGAACACCGGTGCAAAGTATGCACACTCCCGAGCGAGGGGCAGTGTTCGGCATGTTGTCAAAACAAGGATGTCTCGTGCATTGCTCCCACGAAACCACTTTCGGCCGCGGAGCTGTGTGGAAATATTATTCACGATTTCTCCGAAGAGTGCGACGAGTCCGATCTGAACAGCCCGCTGCGTGCGTGCTGCACCAACTGTCAACTTGACCAGGGGTTCTACAGCGATCCGCCGTGCACTACCCGATGTGGCGACTTTGTGGTGGCGATTGGTATCGAGGAGTGCGATTCGCCAGGCGATTTCACCTGTGACATGTTCCAGTGCAAGAATGTCACCCGAAATCCAAAGAACGAACTCTGATCGGGCATGATGTATTCGACCTGCATTCGAAAAGGCACAAGTGTAGCCTGTTACGAGTAAAATACCCGGTGGATACATGTGACGCCTTGTAGCGTTTTGGTGCACTTCACACATGGCCGTGAGTTTGCCAAGAGCCCAGTGTCTGAGAGGCGGACAACAAATAGACAGAAACGGTGAAACCCGGTCTTGTGTTTATTTTGTCTGAAAAAATCGTTCAGTGCGTTCTGTTCAGCATGAATGCTAAAGGCCTGTGCAAGTTTGTAGTTTCTAGTGTTGTATCCGCTTGCCACAATCCTGTTGCCATGCAGAATGACTGCTCCGTGTTTTATTTTCATGGTCGATTTGCTTGCGATTCGTCTGCACACTTCCAAAATTCGCAGCTTCTTCTTCTGGTTCATCGTAATGCAGCTCGTGTCAAGAAATAGGCCAACATTTTTCCTCGTTTCTTTTTTTTTGCACGGTCACGTCGACTATGTTTGGGCACTGGCATGCGAAAATGCCATAAAGTCCGTCGCGTTACCAACACTTTAATCGGGCCGACAACTCAGGCTGATTCCTTCATTTTTAGAATGAGGAATAAAACGAACAAGACCACAAAAAAAAACGCAAGCGGAATGAGCGCACAGACTTTCTTTATTCTGGGACTCTTCTGGTGTGCAGTAAAGTTTTCGATCGAACCATATTTCACGTGTGTGCACAGAACCATGCCGGGGATCCCGACGGCTTTCCGCGAAACTTGATATCATTTATACTAGTTCTGAAGGAACGTGATAAATCACGCGACGATACTACACGGACGTTGTGTTGCTGATTTCTCGGAGGGGTGTGTAGTTTCCACAGTCAAAACAACGTAGCTTAGGTCTAGTGTAGTTTGTATTTCAGCAGTTTTCTGATTTTATTTTCGCGACCTCTTTTCCATTTGTTTGTGTACATCCACAGCTTTGGGAGTTTCATTCCGCGGTTCACACCAGTTCTTATATCAAGGCTCCTGTAAGGTAGGCCATTTGTGTTCGGTTCACCTTTGTCTAATTTAAAAATACGCTCTAGGTCCTCAGTGCTCGGGGTTTTTGTTGGAGCCTTATATTTCACAAGCATTGCCACAGCTTCGTAATTGCGATTCCTCGCTGCAAATTCCATGGGTGTTTCTGCTCTCTCATTATTGTACTTATCGCCATTTGCCAACACGATGTTACCTCCCACACATGGCTTCGTAAAGTCAAATTTGTTTGCTGACGTTTCCGTGAATGCTTTCATGACCATTTCAAGTTCCGACGTTTTTTTCATGGAAATAAGTGTGCTGATCAGAGAGTATGACCCGTAGGATTCTACAGCCATACGATAAATGTCGAAATATTTAAAATTGGCGAATGCGAGAAGTAGACTGAATATCTTTTCGTGATTTTGTATAATACTTTTTTGAAAATATTCAGAGAGTTCTAAACTCGTAGTGTATTTTGGTATTTTTCCCGTAAGTCTGATTTTCAGGTATGAGTTTCGTATCCTTTTTTTCGTCTTTGTTGGGTCTTTTGACAATTTTGTATCGTAATGTTCTGCCATATCTTGTTGCATACGCTTCTTGCCGTCCGGCTTTGGATTTTTTTGCTTGGGCTTGGCACGTGCGATTGGTTTGTACACTCTTTCTTCTTCATGTTCACTATGTTCATTGTCTTCAGAATCTTCTTTCGAGCCTACCCCATCACGTGTATCAATAACTATGTATCTATTCGCTTCGAGTATTGCCGGCGAAGCATAAAACCCGGTCTCAGCGTCGCTGCCAGAACCGGTCTCAGCGTCGCTGCCAGAACCGGTCTCAACGTCGCTGCCAGAACCGGTCTCAGCGTCGCTGCCAGAACCGGTCTCAGCGTCGCTGCCAGAACCGGTCTCAGCGTCGCTGCCAGAACTGGTCTCAGGTTCACTGTCAGAACTGGTCTCAGGTTCACTGTCAGAACTGGTCTCAGGTTCACTGTCAGAACCGGTCTCAGAAAGCTCTGTTGCAACGTTTGTAAAATCCACAACATGACATAAACAGATGTGACAATGAGGCATATGAGAATCCAGAAAATGCGCCTCGATACCAACAGCGCATACCTCGTGTATATATGAGTTCCATAGTATATACCCGGTACACAGGAGGCATACACGCATTAACAATATTCGAGTGATTATATGGTCAAATCGACTGGTATATGAGTTTTACATTATGGCATTTTGAAGACGGCGGATCGTTCTGGAGGATAATCGTGCTTCGCGTGCGTTCTCCAACAGTAAATTACGGCCGTATGCAAATTTGTGCAGGACGATATTGTCCACGACGCTTTCCGTAGCCTCGGTGTATCCACTTAGAATGCTTTCACTGTACTGCATTTTTGTATCAGCCCCGAGAAAGTCCCAGTTGGTGTAATGAAATAGTCTTTCAAACAACATCACGTCCTGTTTCCGTATCGTGTAGACAAGCAACTCGTACATGACGTGGGTGGTCTCTTTGCCCGAAAATTGGTGAAGCGTTTTCAAGCTTGCAATTTTCAGTTTTCTATGCAGGTGTGTACCATTGGCATTCGTGTCGATAGTTTGTTTTTGGGGGCCTGTCCATCGAATGAAGGTGTGGTTTGAAAGCTGTCTGTCCGTGTTTTCCGAGAGGTTTGTTGTCGTGTCATTTCGCATCCTTGTCCCGATTTCAATAGCGTTTTTTACATGGTTGTCATACTGTTGCTCATGATATTCTAATTTTGACTGTATGTCGTGATATTCTGCGGCGACAGGCATGCTTGTGTGGTGTTTTCCGAGAGCTGTAAAGTGCTCTGTGGCGCTGTGCTGGTGGTGTTTTTCATTGGCTTGATTCTTGGTTGCCTTTTTTGTGGCCACTGCGTGGGATTTTTCGTCTGCCTTGGCCTTTTTTCCCGCGTCTTTTTCCATTGCCTTGGCCTTCTTATCATCTGCCTTGGCCTTTTTCCCCGCCTCTTTTTCCACTGCTTTGGCCTTTTTCTCTGTGTCTTTTCGTGTCTTCTCGACTGCCTTGGCCTTTTTCCCCGCCTCTTTTTCCACTGCTTTGGCCTTTTTCTCTGTGTCTTTTCGTGTCTTCTCGACTGCCTTGGCCTTTTTCTCCGCGTCTTTCTTAGCTGCCTTGGCCCTTTTCTCTGCGTCTTTCTTTGCCGCCTTGGCGTGTTTGGCTTGTTTCGCCGCCTCTTTCTTGTGTGCTTTGGCTGCCGCGGCGTGCGGGTCAGCTGCAGGTTTGTGTGGTTTAGCTGCAGGTTTGTGCGCAGGTTGGCTGCCGCCGCCTTTGCCCGAAGACTCGCGCACCCGGAACAATTCGTCGCGTCCACACGCCTTGCACGTATATAAAACCCGATACTGGCACCCCCGGAAGATTTCGTACGGCATCCTCCTGGCCACCTTTTCCATCACTTCACACCCCGTACTTGTTTTACGGACAAGCATTCTTATATACCAGTTATATATCAAACAATTTGTTTTTGTAGGGTGTTTTTACACATGCCGCGAAACCGTATAAAATACCCAGAGAAAACAGTGCGCTCCTGCTCCAACTACCTATGCAAGAACTACCCAAAGACAGCAGTGCGCCGCGCTTCAACAACCCCGTCACACAGGACATAAAAACCACGCTGTTGCCAGCCGAAACACAGCTTTTGCAACTGGACAAAGAAGTGACGTGTTTCGTCAAGCGCATCACCTCGAGTTTCTCGTGGGCCAAATATCGCTCCATGATGGCGAGTGATTCTCTGGTGCAGGGCCACAAATAGATACGGGAGTTTAGAGAGGCAAGACCTCGATGCCGCGCGCGCGGTGAGTCGTGGTACTCAGCATGTATATTCGCATCTCCTCGGAATTGGCCATGAGAGCCTTGTTATGCAAACTTAGGTGAGAAGCGTATTGCACGACGATAGCGTCTATCTGCGCGACAAGTTCGCTAGCAAATTCGCTATTTGTTGGGGTGAGCACATGACCGGGTGGGTTATAATATCCACGATGCTGAATCATGGGAATGAGATTATTTGCAGATTCTAGAATCCTTTTCATCGGATTTCGAATGTCACTGTGTATCAGATCTCCGTTTTGTGAGAGCACGTGCAGCAGACGCAAAATGTGTTGTGTCGTGACCACACAGTGCTCATTGATACCATCACGGTGTCTTAAGCTGATATGAAAAAGTGTATTCACTAGAAAGTTTGTGAATGTACTGTTGATGTGTGCGTCGCTGCCAAGAGTATACACGAAATTCATTGGGACTGTGGTGCCTTTCCGAGCTGATATTGCGAGATATGCGCTAAGTCCATTTTCATGGCTATTGAAAATGTCCAAAAAAATTTTCATGCACGCAACACGTGCAGATTCAAAGTGTTGTCTCGCGTATCGGCACTTATCATTGATATACATGTAGCAGATACTTTGCACGATGATATCGATTCCATTTGTGTCCAAAAACAGGTGCTTGCTGTACGGAGTGGGTTCATTCAAAAAATGTCGAATGAAGTTGAGAACTATGGCAACACACCGTCCTAGGAGCGTGCGATGCTCCCACCCATCGGCAACACTCACAAAACATGCTCTGAATGTCAATTTCGCTACAGTTTGTAACAACAGTTGAATGTTGAACGAACGTTTGAAGGTTGCAAACGCCTCTGGCGTCGTCACGCAGCGGTGAAGAAATTGCCATAAACAGTCCGCCCGATATATACTTGTTCGATCTAGGTTTTCGGAGTTGTCCTTGTCCACCTGTGTTGACAAAAATGCCATATGTTGGTGTGAAATCTTCACGGTATCGGCATTGCCCTGTGACAGCTTTTCCAACTGCTTACACCCAACTTTCAGGTGGTAGGCGCTGCCGGCATTCATTCGTATGCAGTCGATGATGATATCGACAGGCGCCCGGATCTGTGATTCTGTCTGTATCACAGGAGCTTTCCACTTGGGCAAGAAACGCGTGCAGAAATCATAGTACTGCCCCATAGTTTCTGAAGACTTATTGATTTCGTCTTGAGCGTCAAACATCAACAACATGACATCACGCCGATTGGCGCGAAGGCAACGATCTACATCGCGTCCAGTGCGAATATGCATCGTCAAAATCAGCTCAAATGCAGAACTGATTGATCTGCTGTCGCGCTTTTCACAGTCAAGAATTGCAAAGGCGAGTTGCAAATGTGCTCCACAAGTATCTACGTCGCCTGGGGTCCACTGCCAAGATTCCGTCAAGTAATACATTCTGCTCAGTATGGCACATCCTATAAACTGTACATCAGAATTGAGAGGATACAATTTCAGAACGCTGCCCAGCACTTTGATATTATTTCGAGTGCATATTTCGTGAATATATTTCAAAGTATCCGTGTACGAAAATAATTTTGTGCCATTCTGCGATACGTTGTTTAAAATTATTTGCAAAGCAGATTCTGATTTACCAACATGTCGAGTTTAGCGGGGTCGTCCACACTTTTACTTCGTCTATAAATTGGACACACGATTCAAACTGAACCCACACGTCACTGAGAGCACACTGTTTACGGATGTCATTTCCCACGTGGTCAACAAGCCCACATATTTTTAAACTGGCTAGGCCTGCTGGCGATACGGGTATTTTTTGAGTTATTATGTTTCGAATCTCATGCATCTTCATGACACTACACACAAAAGAATGTGGTTTTCCCATGATTTTTGTTTCAGAGTCGGACGTTTTTATATACACATTTCAAAATACAATTCGACAAATCCGTTTTTGCTTGTGCATGTTTTGTATATAAGGACGGGTTGTATATAAGGACGGGTTGTATATAAGGACGGGTTGTATCTAAGGACAGTATCATGCAGGTGCCACACCAGACCGCAATAAATCTTTTGAACATTCCTGACTTACCACTGGCCCTCATGGACGTACAACCTCTGTCAAGGAGCAGTGATCATTTTATAAGGATGCTAGGGCAGGTCAGCAAAGAGTTCGCGCCCATTGCAAAAACGGTGTTGAAGTCTCCCAAGTGGGTGGAATACAGAGTCGCACAACAACAAGTCAAGCAGCTTAAGAACCAGGTCCAGGTCAGTGAGGAATCATTGGATTGGAAGCGAGTATTAGGCTGTTTAATTTCGTACAAGACCATGCCAGACGTCGTGAAGGACTTGACGGGTATTATGATAGGTCAGCTCGGGTTTTATGGTGCTGCGAATTCGTGTACCAAGCTGACGCGTGAAAACAATCTTGCAGTCATCGAAGCACTGATGGGTATACTAGCAGCATATCCACACGATTATAACTTGAATGCAAATGTATTGCGAATTGTGGCGATGCTGTACTATTTGCGACAAAACGAAGATGTGGACGCCGCCGATCGGCTGAAAGCTCACATGGCGGTTGCGATCAAGATTTTGACACGTTCTAACACTGAAACATGGGGTTTGACCTTCACACTTGATGTCATCATGGCGATCAACAAGGTTTCCAATACCACATTGCGAGAATTGGCAGGGTCGAGCAACATCGACCTCCTGAGACTCTTCTTGGAAATACGACTCAATAATCATGATAAGCATAATGTAACACGACGGTGTACAGGACTTTCGCATATACTCGTATCCATACCATACGTTTCCAGGGAACCGGTGCATACACCGTCTCCCACTGCAGCAGATCTGATTCTAGGTTACATGAAAGAATTCCCCGGGGATCAAAAGATCCATGATGCAGAATGCAAGCACTTGGATGCGCTGTTAACGAGTCACGCGGGCGCATTTGCCCTCGCCCCTAACAATCTATGTTTTGTGTCGGATTTGATCCAAAATCAGCAGATGAACATGAACGGCCCACACTACAACTCACAGGAATATGTTCTGTGGAAACTTGTGGAAGCTTCTATTGATATAGAGACTCCTGCAAACGTTCCAGAGAATTTGTATCACACGCTGCAGAGTTGCTTCCCTATCGACTTTTTGCTGCGGACACTGGTGTGTCACACGTTTGCGCCCCCCCCGGATTCGCAGCCTGTACAGACCTCGGAACTGATTTTCCGTGTTTGCAAGTTGATCCGGTTCCAGACCCAGTACGTGTCAGACAGCCAGTGTTTTCTGAGCAGCCGACGGCGATTTGTGGAAAAAAATGGAATTTCGGTTTTCATAGACGTCGTATACCAGATACCGAAAGAAAACGTCTCGCTGCTGAACATTTCCATAATGTCTACGTGTATCAACATTCTGTCGTGCATATTCGCGGAAAATGAAGCAGTACTAGAAACGACTCTCGCGCACTCAAAAACCTGTTTGCGACATTTCGCGTATGGAGCACGCAAGAAATCCAGATCGACGATTACTCTTTCGAGTTTCTTTATCGACGAGCTTATCAATCGGAATGTGGCAGGAAAATATGTTTGTGATCGCATGTACCTTCGCTATGTTCGGGACACCGTCCATTTGGTGTGGGTTCTTGTGAAATATAGCTGCTACTATCGCGAACTAGTTATATATTCTATCCGCTGTATCGCAGACAAAGTCTGCTCTATTTTCTGTCATTGGCATCCCTCTATGGACGCAAACAGGAGTTGTGTGTTCCAACAAGAAGACGATATTCTATGCGTTGCACAGCTTGTGTGGTACATTGACGACCTGGTGAGTAAAGTTGTATTTGATGAGAACATGAATGTGTGGTGGATGGATGGCACTTTCGAACAACTCGAAGAGTATATGCTAAACACCCGGCAATACCGCATGATGTCTTCTAAGCTCTACTATGTCATGCACAAGGCGCAACACCCGTCGTCGGAAATCCCATCTGCCTACTACGAGCCGTCGTTACCTCCGACACGTGACGGCATGACGTATTTTCCTTCGTAGGCAGCATGCTGTCGATGTATAGTGTATGTAGCATGCCGTCGATGTGTAGTGTATGCAGCATGCCGTCGTTCCGCGATGCAGTACGTCCGCTCACAAAAAACGTCAATATATTCTCCCAGACCGCTGGGTTTAGTACAAAATAAAAAACCCAGACGAATGTCCGAATTGAGTCCATGTGTTGTATATAAACTCGAAATTTCCGAGGTGTTTTTCAAAAGGACACTATGCAAGACAACGACAATGCGTTTGAAACGCTCCCGGCCCAAAAGGAGCTCATCAACTTAATCCTGCAAAATATACCCATCACTGCCCAGGGAGCTGTCGCAGTGCAAAATTTCAGATGTACCGACCATTCGCACGCCGTTGCCGGCGCCCTCACATTTGGCAGCGATATGTGGACGCGCCACAAGGAGGGCATGCATTTTGTGAAACTGATGGCGCTCGGGAAGAAACCAGATCAACGCATGTCGTGGAATTATGTGCGAGCAGCCCTTCACAAGTACAAAAAATGTAAAGACGTAATCAGTCAGATCATGCGCACCATTCGCGTCCTGGATTTTATAGACGATAATGATGTCTACTTTTATTTTCGTCATGAGGATACAACACTGAATGTCCAAATCGTCGACGTCCTTCTGCATGAATATCCGCACGACTGCTTGATACAGGAAATGGGATGTGTTATACTGTGTGGATTATACGATTACGGGATTGAAGAGGGCCGCTTCGACCAAGCCTATTCCTGTGAGAGTTCCATCCGTCTTGCAGTAGAAGCCTTGCTTGTACCCTATCGCACCGTCGAGTTGGTTTCTGCGGCCCTGAAGTTACTGGTGAGTTTGCACAAAATCAACCAAAACGCCCTCCAAGGATTCGTCGTGCACGTGGGAACAGACATCATGGGCCTCGTTTTTGACGTGCAGCACGAGTTCTCTTATTGTCTCGACGTGGTAGCGGCGTGTTATAAACTTTCGAAAGTGTTGCTGCCCACATGGACGGCGCCAGACCAGGAAGAAACCCGAGAGAACCCGGGTCCCATCAACATTATTCTGGCATGTGTGCAGGAAAATCCAGACAGTCTATACAATCACAGAGTAGGGTGTAAACAGCTGAGCCTGCTTGCGATGAAGAATGTGGGCAGGCTTCGCATCACAGAAAACACTTTCTCCTGTATTGCGAATATGATTCGACATAAAAAGCGTCTTGGGTTTGAAAGTGTCAGCCCCCATAGCGAACGTCACGTGTGGCAATTTCTGGAGACCATGCTTTGCACGAAGGACACGTTCGCTATGCCGGCAATGGTTTTTGATATGTTCCAGGCTTCGTTCGACATCGAGTTTCTGCTGCAATCGCTGGACGACCACACATTGTATTACAACACAATGAACACCAATTTCGGCCTTAAGTCGAACCACACTCTGGGAATTATCTGTCAAATGATTTTGATACTGGTGGTGCGCGGGCCTGCACATGCCAACCGAGACCGACTTCTACAAATCAAGGGGGTCGAGACCTTGATGAACGCGATAGACAACCATCACAACACGCATGGTGATGTGCTCGGAGCTGGTCTTCTTCCGTGTGTGAACCTATTTTTGCACATGTTCGGCCCCGACGACAACACTGCCGAGACCCATCTGACCATGACAACACAGTCGAGCGCACGGGAGCTCCGTACATTTCATTACGGACAGTACAATAGGGCACAAACAACAGCGACCCTGCCGAGTTTCGTGTTGCTTACACTGAATTATATGCTGCACAATCGGCAGGGACATTATGGTATTCATTTCATAGAAGCACTGGAACGCGTTACACAGTTGCTTGTCATGCTTCTGGGAAAAGGGGAGCTTTGGTGCAGAGGAAAGTGGAACTGCTGGCATGCCATGCATAATATTGCCGACGCAATCGCAACGTACACTCGCACGAATGCCCCTCGCGAAATTGGGGTTAATGTTGAGAGTTATGTTACGCTGATCCGAAAAATTGTCACTCACATGGATCGCGTTGCGCTGACCATTGAGACATACAGAAAAAACACACTGAAATTGAAGTTGCGTAAAAACTGCTTTGACAATTACATGACAGAAACAAAAAGCTACCGCGCATACGACGACACTTTTGCAGCGACACTCAACGACATAATCGGTTGCAACAATATGGCCGCGTGATAAAGTCTGGGTGTTGATGTTGTTGAGTTTGGCTGTCTGTGTTTTATGTGGTGGTTACTTTGATGTGGACGGTGGAAATACATTTATGGACGTAGTTCTGGTATCTATATAGATGTGTTGGCATAGGCGTTGCACCGAGAGTGGTTCGTTGACAGACGACAAAATGGCATTTGAACTGAATTTCCTTGTAGTGCGCGTGTATTGCGCCTTTTTGAAACTGTTGTGTGGGTGCACACCACCACCACCACCACGAATAAATTATGAAATTGAGTTTTTGTATTTATATATAAGCCCATCGTGTTACGAGTCGACTCGAGGAAAAATATGCAACCCGTCTGGAGTGCATCCAGTAGTGTCATGAGCCATGCCGTGCTTCGCGACCTCATTTTAAATAGTCAGCCCACGACTAAAGAATATGCTCGTGTGCTACAAAAACTCAGACAGACCAACCACATGAGTGCCGCATTTGGCAAAAATGTTTTTGAAAACGAAACATGGACCCGGTACAAAAATGGCATCGAGTTTGTGCATGAGTTGACACAGGAGCTTGAAACAACAAAGAAGATTCCGTGGAGCAAGGTGCTGGTCTCGTTTTCCAACTATCGTGACATAGAAGATGTTATCCGTCGGATCCTTGAGGTAATTGACAATGACTATCACAACAGCCCTACTGACAACAGCCTTACTGACAACTACTACACAGACTTGTTCCCAGAAGCCAGCATGGACAATATGCAACTCGTCGGTGCTCTGGTGGGCATCTATTCAGATAACTCGGTAGTGCAAGGAATGGGAGTTTTGATACTGAGTAAGATGTACTCATCCAATACAGTCGCCCTTTCTCCGCAAGATAATGACATGTACAAGAAACACTTGACTCT
>Ga0209390_10004045_pt1 | contig 22593 bp, 24 predicted proteins | sample BON01_FD_187212 | JGI IMG/M metagenome (GOLD analysis project Ga0209390, IMG submission 187212) | Freshwater microbial communities from Lake Bonney liftoff mats and glacier meltwater in Antarctica - BON-01 (SPAdes) (version 2) | ecosystem: Environmental > Aquatic > Freshwater > Ice > Glacier... | reverse complement strand
AGACGATGGCCAAAACGTACAACGATCTGAACCCAGCGGCCATTCAGCGCCAGATCCAGGCACTCACAGCTGAGCTACTCACGCTCACAATCGCCAAGTCCGCAGCCCGACAAAAACCCACCATCGCTAAAACCTCCAAGCGGGCAATCCCAGATGAGTCAACGACTCCGGCTACGCGGGCAATTTGACATGAGTCAACAGGGAGAGCGTGAAGTTGCCCACCTCGTCCTCGAGAAGCTGACCAACCAGCAGATAGCAGACACTCTGGGCGTGAGCATCCGAACGGTCGAGTCACATGTGAGTCATATCCTTGCCAAGCTGCGGCTGTCGTCGCGCAAACAGTTGGCCGAGCTCCTCCAGAGCGAGCTATTCCCCTCCGTGGGTCCTCAGTAGTACTGATTTCGTTCACCCGTGTTCCGCAACTTCACCGACTTTCATGTCTAAGGCGCACATATGTGGCCATGCTGCTTCTAACGAGACATTCGGCCAGGGCGGCTGAGTCAGTTTCGACTGCGGAGGCACTCCATGCGAAAAACACTCACGTCGGCACTGATCGCCGCTGGTACCGCAATAGCGCTGTCGGCGGCTGGGCTGGCTGTACCTGCGGTGGCGGCAACCGATGAACGGGCTGACTCGGCAGGGATCGCTATGACGGCTTCGCAGTCCGGGTTTAGCCGGATTGAAGCTCAGAGGTACTCCTCCGCGAGCGGTTCGATTCTCGTTCAACCCTCCGGTGACAGGCAGGATCCCGGAAACCAAGGTTTAGCGCTCCTGCGGCGCGATTCGCGTGTTTCGTACGAGGATGTGAGCTTCGGTACGACAGTGGCGCACAGCGTTGATCTGCGACTCTCATCCGCAGTCAACGCTGCCAACGGGAAGGTTCAGATCCGTCGCGGCGGTGCTAACGACGAAGTTGTCGGCTCGCTCTTAGTACCCACGACGGCATCGTGGCAGGACTATCAGACCGTTCGCGTGCCGCTGACCACACCAGTAACCGGCACAGAGAAGATCACCCTGACGTTTAGCGCCGATGACGCGAACCCGTTCGTCAACGTCAACTGGCTCCGATTCGAGACAGACGGCGCGGCCCCGCCCGTAGACCCAACTCCAACCCCCACCCCAGTCCCAACTCCAACCCCCACCCCAGTCCCAACCCCAACCCCCACTCAAGAGCCCAGTCCACCATCGAACCCGATAGCCGGCCTGGCTCGAATTGAAGCGGAGGATTATGTCTCAGTCAACGGATCGGTATTGGTGCAGCCATCCGGTGACCGCCTGGATCCAGCCAACCCGGGTTTGGCGCTACTTCGACGCGGGCCGGACGTCACCTACAAGGCGACAGACTTCGGCACCGCGATAGCGACCAGCATCGATCTACGACTGTCGTCAGCGGTGAACTCTGCAAACGGCGAGATTCAGATTCGAACTGGCGGCGCGAACGGCAAAGTGGTTGGCTCGGTAGTTGTCCCGAAGACGGCGTCGTGGCAGGACTATCAGAGCGTTAATGTGCCACTCACCACACCACTGTCCGGCACCCCCACAATTACCCTCACGTTCACTGCCGGCGACACGAACCCGTTCGCGAACCTGAACTGGCTAGAATTTGCGTCGAACGGGGCGATACCGCCAATGGACCCAACCCCGATGCCGACGGTACCGTCGCCAACGCCAACGCCAACGCCAACGCCAACACCACCACCACCGCCAATAACGTCACCGGTCCTGCCCGGGTTCAACCGTATCGAGGCTGAGAACTACTCCGCCTCGACCGGTCCTATCCTCAAGCAGGGATCAGGCGACCCCGAGAATGTCAACAATCCGGCACTGGCATTGCTGCGCAACGGCAACGAACTGTCCTACAACGGAGTTAGTTTCGGCTCCCAGCAAGCTCATAACCTTGATGTACGAATCGCCTCGGCGACGAATACCGCTACCGGCACCATCAAGGTGCGTCGCGGGGGGGCCGACGGTGAAGTCGTCGGCTCACTAGTAGTGCCGACGACCGCCTCCTGGCAGGACTACCGGACGGTGCGAGTACCGCTGACCGCGGCTCTCACGGGGAGCAACAACATCACCCTCACGTTCACGGCCGACGATGTCAACCCTTTCGTCAACCTCAACTGGGTCCAGTTCGCCACCCAGAACGGACCAGCACCAACGCCACCGGCGACACCACCGGGACCAACTGCACCGGCGCAAGGCCAACCCGGATTCGTGGTCAAGTTCGTGAACAACACCGATGAGCCAGACAGCAACGTCTACGTCACGGCGGACACTGGTGGAAACGGTAATGCCACGTACGCCGGGTCAGTTGGCAACCGGTTCCAGCCTGGCCTTGGAAACGGTGTGCGCCTGAGCGATCTCAACGGGCCGGGTACGGATCCGGTAAACCACACCTACACCTTTGTGGTTAACGGCAACTCAGGCGGGCGGATCTACTACAGCTTCGGCGAGCCATTTGTTCAGCATTGGCCATCGGCCCACGACGCTCCGATGCGGTTCGACATTGCCGAGTTCAACATCACTGATGGCCGATTCGGCCCAACCGACGGGTTGTTCTACGGGAATCTGAGCGCAGTCGACCAGGTGGGAATCCCTTCCAACCTGCAACTCTTCGACGGTGCAGGCAATCTCATGCAGTCTGGCGGGCGACCAGCCAACCGGGATATCGCATGCCACGCAGAGGTCTACGACGAGATCGTTGCGAACGCACCCGATGGCTGGGATCCAACGCAAGCGGCCATTTACAATAACGACGGCAGCCTGAAGCGATTGGTGGCACCCAACGCCGCAGCCGAGCGCCACCCGAGCCTGCGGCCCTACGTCGAATCCCTGCACGGGCAGTCTCTTCGCATCCGTGGTCGATTCGCGGGTGGACCTGGCTCGGGAGCCGGTGCCTACTACGACTACACCTCGAAAGTCGACGCGGAGGGCAACCTGTACCTGCGCGGAACACTGACCGATCCCGATGATCCGTCAAAGCCCAACGCCGCCTACCCCCGGCCGTCGACGATCTTCATCGACGCCAAGGAGCTCTACGGCTCGGTCTCTACGCAGCACAGCGGATACGGCATCTACCTGCAGAACGGCCCAATGACGCTAGATGGGGTCGTAACTGGCGATGGCGTGGCGAATCCCTACCGGTTGGTACCGGGAACAGGTCGGACGACTCCAGTTCTCAACGACCTCTACGGCTGGATCTACGGTGATCTTGTGACCGCATACGCGTTCGGCTACTGGGGTGGGAAGTACGGCAACGACTCCTCCGGCTTCCACGGCAAACCTGCCTTCAACGACGCACGAACCGCAACTGACCCGTTCATCGCCTGGAGCCTCTGGCAGCAGGCAATCTGGAATACCTCGGATTCGTACGGGATGTCGTTGGGCGAGCGCTTCGAGGCGGCCGGTAAGACGAGCCCCCTGATCGGAACCGGCGAAGGAGCCGAGACGATGCAGATCACCATGAAGAACGGGTGCTCCGACGCCCGAGAGCACCTCGTGTCCGGTCACGGCCGACAATCAGTGTCAAGTTCACAACTGGGCGCCGTCGTCGGTCAAGCGACTGGCACGGGTCAGATCGCAGGTAACCACGACTCAGCCTTGAGCAAGAAGAGCAGTAAGAAGAACAGTAAGAAGAAACTGAAGAACAAGCGCAAGAACGAAAAGATCAAAAACAGGCAGCCCTCGAGCAAGTACAAGAGTAGATCCAGCGGCAAGCGCGAATCTGCGATCTCGCTAAGCGAGCGATAGCACCAGCCCCGGGGTGATCTCGGCGATATCCGCGACCACCACGTCAGCGAGATCAAGCGCTTGCTGGGCGGGCGGGTAGTCACGGTTCGGAACCCCAATGAGTAACATTCCCGCTGCCTTAGCCGATCGTAACCCGTTACTGGAGTCTTCGATCCCCACGGTTAGCGCAGGATTCACACCCAGCAGTTCCGTCGCTCGCTGGTACACCACCGGGGAGGGCTTACCCGCCTCCACCTCTTCTGTCGAGACGGTTACTGCGAACGAGTCCGCGATTCCGGCGGTGGCAAGCACTACGTCGATGAGGGATCGAGATGACGACGATGCCAATCCGAGCGGCCAGTGCTGTGCTAGCAACCGAACAACTTGGACCGCACCCGGAATGAGCGGAAGGTCAGCGCTGTAGTGCTCTGCCATCCGGTCCAATACCTCATCTGCAAGCTGCCTGGGAGGGAGGGAGATACCGACTTCTTCACTGAGATAGCGCGCCCACTCAGGTGTACTCATCCCCTGCATCGCCCTGGTTGCGTCGTCGGGCCATACCCGGCCGTAGTCATGGGCAAGACCTCGGCGCACTTCGTCCCAGAGGTGCTCGGATTCGACGATTACCCCGTCCATGTCGAAAACGATCGCCTCAATGGCGGAGCCAGTTTCCTGAAAAGCTGTCATGCAGTTACGCTAGACACATGCAGATTGAAGTCCGACACTCCCCTGCTTTTGCCGCTGCACGTGTCCTTCTTGATCCGGGCGAGGAAGTCAATGCTGAAGCCGGGGCAATGGCGCTGATGTCGTTCGGGGTGACCGTCGAAGCCGCGATGCAGGGCGGGTTCATGAAGGCGCTGAAGCGATCAGCCCTCGGCGGGGAGTCGCTGTTCGTCAGCAAATTCACCACAACTGCGGGCGCTCCGGGCTGGGTAGATTTCGCCGCCAGGCTCCCCGGGGATATCGCAGTCATCGCGATCACCGAAGATCGCCCTCTCGTCTTGACAAAGGGATCGTGGCTCGCCAGCGATGTTCATCTGGCGATGGACACCAAATGGGGCGGCAAATCAATGCTCTTTGGCAGCGAGGGTGGCTTCGTCATTCACTTCGCTGGCACCGGGCAGGTCGTTGCCTCAGCGTATGGCGCACTTGACCTCATCGATTTACCGGCCGGCCAAGGGTTCACCATCGACACCGGACACCTCGTCGCCTACGACGCAGGTATGGACGTGAAGGTTCGCAAGGTCAGCAAGGGGTGGATTACCTCGGCGAAGACCGGTGAAGCTTTGGTTATGGATATCCAGGGTCCAGGGCGGGTGTGGACACAGACGCGTAACCAGTCGGATCTCGTTGAGTGGCTGACCTCGGTCCTTCCCTTCACCCGCAGCTAGCTACCGCACTCGGTCAGCCTTGCTATGAATCTCGAGCACGTCGATGTATTGATTGTCGGAGCCGGATTGTCAGGGGTCGGGGCCGCTTACCGCATCCAAACCTCGTGCCCGAACAAGAGCTACGCCATCCTTGAGGGTCGTTCCGATATGGGCGGCACCTGGGATCTATTTCGCTATCCAGGCGTGCGCTCCGACTCGGACATGTTCACCCTCGGATACCCATTCAAACCGTGGACCCATGCGAAGTCGATTGCCGGCGGCGACGCGATCCTGCGCTACATCAAAGACACCGCGCAGCAGTTCGGGATCGATCGTCGGATTCGCTACAACCACCGGGTTGAATCCGCGAGCTGGTCATCGGAAGATGCCCTCTGGACCGTTCGCATCAGACTGCCCGAAGGAGCCATAACCCTCACCTGCAACTTCCTCTACATGTGCTCCGGCTACTACAACTACAGCGCCGCTCACAGTCCAAAATTCCCCGGGATCGATGACTTCTCTGGCAAGATCATTCATCCCCAGTGGTGGCCCGAGGACGTGGACTACCGGGACAGGAAAGTCGTCGTGATCGGCAGCGGCGCAACGGCAATCACGCTCGTGCCAGCGATGGCCGATGCAACCTCGCATATCACGATGCTCCAACGATCGCCGAGCTATATCGCTGCCCTGCCTGCTGTGGATCCGGTCGCCGACAAGGTTCGGGCAGTCCTCCCCGAACAGCTCGCCCACAGCGTGGTTCGAGTGAAGAATGCGGCCTTTAACCAAGGGCTCTACCAGTTTTGTAAGAGGGCGCCAAAACTTGCGCGCAAACTTCTGCAATCAGGTGTGCGGAAGGAGGTCGGTGGCACCATCGCCATCGACCCCAACTTCACTCCCACATACAACCCGTGGGATCAACGGCTTTGTATGGTGCCTGACGGTGATCTATTCGAGGCGATCAAGGCTGGGAAAGCCTCCGTGGTGACCGACCAAATTGCGACATTCAACGCCAGCGGCATCGAGTTGACGTCAGGCGCGCAGCTCGATGCCGACATCGTCATCACCGCCACCGGCTTGCAGATGGTCGCTGCGGGCGGAATCGATCTGATCGTCGACGGGGAGCGCACGAGCCCCGGTGCCGGGATCGTCTACCGCGGCCTGATGTCTAGCGACGTTCCCAACTTTGCTTGGTGCATCGGCTACACGAACGCGTCGTGGACCCTGCGGGCCGACCTCTCGTCGCGCTTCGTGTGTCGCTTCCTCAACTACCTCGATGAGCACAACTATGACTATGGGGTGCCCTTCGTGAGCGACCCGAACATGGAACTCCGCCCGATCATGGATCTCACGTCGGGCTATGTGCAACGCGTCATTAGCTTCCTGCCCAAACAAGGAACGAAGTCACCATGGTTGCTTCGACAGAACTACTTCCTCGACTCGCTCTCCGTGAAGTTCGGCCGAATCGATCGCGAGATGAGGTTTGGCCGCAAGCGGCGCGTCTCGATGCGCCCCTCGGTCATCGCAACAGCGCCTCCGACTGACGTTCCTGCCTAAGCACCGACGGCCAGTCCGACCAAGGTCGGGCCCGAGTGGCCGGGCTTCTGTCAGTGGCTACGGATAAGGTCACGCCCATGACAAATGCGATAGTCGCAGAAGACTTGGTGAAGGTCTACAAGTCCCGGCGTGGTTCCAAGGAAGTACGAGCCCTCGATGGAGTGAGCCTGACCGTTCCCGAGGGGACGGTTCTCGGCCTCCTGGGTCCCAACGGCGCGGGTAAGACGACCACCGTCCGAATCCTCACCACACTGTTGAGGCCCGACGGCGGGCACGCCACCGTGTCGGGGTTTGACGTGGTCAAACAGTCCAAAGATGTTCGTCGGATTATGGGATTGTCCGGGCAGTACGCGGCGGTCGATGAGAACCTGACCGGCTGGGAGAACCTGTACATGTTCGGCCGGTTGTACGAGCTTCCCAAGGCAGAGACCAAGAAGCGGGTTGGGGAGCTTCTCGAACAGTTCAACCTCTCCGATGCGGGAGATCGAACCATCAAAACCTACTCCGGCGGGATGCGGCGACGGCTTGACCTCGCTGGCGCTCTGATCGGTGATCCACACGTGCTGTTCCTCGATGAGCCGACGACCGGCCTCGATCCCCGCAGTCGCCTGGCCATGTGGGACGTGATTCGTGGCCTCGTCAAATCGGGCACAACACTGTTGCTCACGACGCAGTATCTAGAGGAAGCTGACGAACTCGCCGATCGAATCGCCGTCGTCGACACCGGAAAGATCATTGCCGAGGGCACTGCCGACGAGCTGAAGGCCCAGATCGGTGGCGAGCGCGTTGAGATCATCATCAGCGATGCCAGCCGAATGGACGATGTCTACCGACTGCTTTCAACGGTCAGTACCGGAGAGGTCCAGATCGACAAACGCACGCGGAAGGTCATCTCTCCCACTAAGGGTGGAGCTAGCCGAGTACTTGAGGCCGCCAAGATCCTTGACGACGAGAACGTCGAGATCGAGGATATCGCCCTTCGCCGACCCAGCCTCGACGATGTCTTCTTGAATCTGACCGGTCACAAAGCTGAAGAAATCGCCGTAGAAGAGGACGAGAACGTATGAGCGTCATGGAATCTGGACCCGTATCTGACGCCATGGTCATCACCTGGCGAAATCTCAAGCGGATCCCCCGCATCCCCGAACTCGCGATCTTTGCCATCTTGCAATCGATCATGTTCGTTCTCCTCTTCGCCTTCGTGTTCGGTGGCGCGATCCCACTTCCCGACGGCGGTAACTACAAAGAGTTCCTTATGCCTGGAATCTTCGTTCAGACAATTGCCTTCGCGTCGGCGACGACTGCCATCGGGATGGCTGACGACATGGGCAAGGGACTGATCGATCGATTCCGCTCCCTGCCGATGGCACGCTCGGCCGTCCTCACTGGCCGAACCTTCGCAGACGTCATCTATCAGGCGGGCATCCTCGTTGTCCTCATGCTCGCTGGACTAGCGGTGGGGTGGCGGGTCAACAACGGAGCCGAGAAGTTCCTGCTTGCCGTCCTCCTTCTCCTGGGCTTCGCCTACGTCATGGCGTGGATCGGCGTGTGGATCGGTCTTGCTGTTCCGAACACGGAGACGGCCCAGCAGTTGACGTTCGTCACGATCTTCCCGCTGACGTTCATCTCGAACGTCTTCGTACCGCCCGAGTCGCTCCCGTCATTCCTGCAACCCATCGCAGAATGGAACCCGGTCAGCACGCTGACGGCATCCTGTCGCGAATTGTTTGGCAACCCCAACCCCAACATTGGCGACGGATTCCCGAGTCAGTATCCGATTGCGGTGACGATTGGCTGGGCGATTTTGCTCGTCGCGATCTTTGCTCCCTTGGCTGTCAGGAAGTACCGCAACACGAGTCGCTAGGTCATCGTTTGGAGTAGTCCGTACTGGTGACGGACGGCCGGGCATCCATGATTCGGGCGTGAATCACGAGGGAAATCCGCGGCGTTCCTAATGTTCATCTTTGAGACATCCGGGGTCTACGCAGCGGTCACTTTGGCGCGAGCAACAACCACGCATCGCGCCTACCCTTTCGAATTCGAAGAGAGGGAGATAAATGAAGTTCAAGACCAAACCTGACGCAATCGCCAAACTGATGACCTCAGTCGCCAAAGGATTGCCGGATTCCGCGTCGGTCTTCGCTGAGGCGTTTAATGCCAAGCCAGAAGATCGCGCCAAGCTCGCGAAGAAGATGCACGTGGAGGAGGAGCACGCTGACAAGCGCTACACCGAGTTCATCGAGCGTCTGTCGAACACGTTTATCACGCCCTTCGACCGCGAGGACCTCTACGGGATGGTCGAGACTCTCGACAACACCATCGACCTCTTTGACCACAGTGTCGACCTCCTCGCACGCTTCGAATTCGGCGAGCTACGCGACTTCTACGGACGAACCGCGAACCAGATTCTAGAGATGGCCGGGCTAGCCAGCGAAGCCGTCGAGCTCATCAAAAAGCCAAAGAAGCTCTATACCGTGGCAGTTGCCCTCAACGAGATCGAAAACTCCATCGATGGTGCCTACAACCAGGAACTCACGGAACTCTACGACGGCTCGATGGATATCTTCATCGCCGTGAAGTACAAGATCATGGCAGACAATATGGAACAGATCGCCAACACCCTCGAGAGCTTCGTTCGAACCCTTGCGGTTGCCGCGATCAAGGAGACGTAGTAGTGGACTGGGCACTGTTTTTTACGATCCTGGTGGTCGTGATCGCTCTCGGATTTGACTTCACGAACGGCTTTCACGATGCGGCAAATGCCATCGCCACATCCGTCGGAACGCGGGCTCTCACACCGCAGTTTGCCCTTGGGTTGGCCGCGTGCGGCAACTTCCTCGGTGCCTTCATCGGGTACTGGCTAGGAAGTGGGGTTGCCAAGACCATCCAAAGTGTGACCGAACCAGGGTCTGGCTACTCGGGACTGACGCTTATTGCGGCGGCGGTTATCGGTGCGATCTTGTGGAATCTCACCACCTGGAGCCTGGGGTTGCCGTCGTCCTCCACGCACGCGCTGATTGGTGGAGTTGCTGGAGCGGCTTTGGTTGCCGGTTCCGGGATCGAGTGGGGAACGATTTGGGAGAAGGTCATCATTCCGATGGTCACCTCTCCACTTGTCGGACTTATCCTTGCCTTCCTTGTTATGCGGGCGATCGTGAAGATCTTCGGTAATAAGAACCCGCAGAAAGTGGGTGGCGGATTCCGGCATGCACAGACAGTGTCCGCCGGAGCGATGGCGGTTGGCCACGGGATGCAGGATGCGCAGAAGACGATGGGAGTCATCTTCCTTGCTCTCATCTCGATGGGCTACGCCAGCGGCAGCGATGAGATGCCGGTATGGGTCGTGGCAGCGTGCGCAGGTGCTATCAGCATCGGTACTGCTGTCGGCGGAAAGAAGATCATGAAGACCCTCGGGCGGCGGATCATTGACTTAGACCCCGCACGTGGATTCGCAGCGGAGTCGGTCTCTGCCGGAGTTCTCTACACAACCGCCCTCGTGTGGGAAGCACCAGTGTCGACCACCCAGGTCATCACCGGCGGCATCATGGGCGCCGGAGTCGAGAAGCGAGCAAAATCGGTCAGGTGGAACGTCGGTGTCAATATCCTGTGGGCATGGGGGCTCACATTGCCGATGGCCGCACTCATGGCCGCACTCGTCGCGTGGATCCTTAAGTTGGTCACCGGCTACTGAGGGGCCTAGGCTTTTTGTATGTTCGCCATGCAGCTTTCTGAACCAGGACCGGTAACCACTAATCGGCTCGAACAAACCAAGGTCGCTGAAAAGCCGCTCACCCCCACCCAGGTTCTGATTGACGTCGAGGCCTGCGCGATGTGCCGCACCGACCTACAGATCGCATCCGGGGACCTCCAATCCCATAAACTCCCACTACCCCTGGGTATCAAGTCATTGGGCGGATCTGTGCGGTCGGATCGGACGTTGATTGAGCGCGGATCGGCACCCGCGTCGGCCTGGCGTGAATTGCCGACGCTTGTGGACGCTGCCAGTTTTGTCTCGACGGTCTAGAGAACCTGTGCGATGGTGCTCAGTTCACGGGCTGGGACGTCGACGGTGGATACGCATCGCAGGCCGTCGCCGAGTCTAGGTTCGGAATCGGCGTTGGCTGCCGGTGCCGTCTGGGCGGGCGCCTATACCGATCGACCACCCCATCCGGTCAGTCGCCAACGTCACAAGTCAAGACGTTCAAGAGTTCATCGCGTTGGTGGCGCAGATCGATCTGCGAACGGACTACGAACTACTCGACCTCGATGATGCTAATGACGGCCTGCGCCGTATCGAATCAGGTGACGTTCGCGGCTCATTTGTCCTCACTCCCCGGGCGATGCGCGACTGAACCGCACCCGCACGCCAAGGCCGCCGTGAAATGACACTTCCTAGTTTGGTGATCGCCGCCCAGTAGCCGATTCCGGCGATGATTGACGCGACGAGCCCGATCCATCCCCACGCCCCAAACAGCGGGTACACCTGCCAATGGACTAGGTAGATCCCCAGCGACGCGGTGGCAACGGTGGCGAGTGCCGGAATGATGAACCGGGGAAGCTGGATTCGCGGTACCCAGAGGAGAACTCCGATACCGACGAGGAACACCGGCAGACGAACTGAATCCCCGAAGTAGAAGATCGATATTGCCCCAACAACTGCGGCGAATGTCCACTTCCACGCCGGGTGCTTGTCCCGGATTGTGGCGAGGATGAGCCCGAGGGCAAACATCCATGCCGTCACTGCCGGAGTGAAGAACTCGCCCGGGCCGTCGCCCGGCCGATCGACGAGCAGCAGCCACCCCAGCGAAGCAACGAATAGTCCGATTCCAACGAACTCGGGGCGGCTCTGCCAGACGCGCCACACTCGTGGGATTCCGATGATCAGGGCAGATACGACGATGAGGAACAGCAGAGCTTCCAGGAACCAGTAGCGCCATTCTGGGCTCAACCCTGGCGTACCGACGAGGTTATTGACGAGCAGGACCGACGCGCCGTACTCAGAAGCAATCAACCACACCGGAATCAACCACAGCATGATCGGTAAGAGAAGCCTGACCACGGATCGCCGTACACTCGACAAAAACAGCCGACGCTCAGGTTGCGCCAACTGGAAGGCCGCCAGGTTGAGCCCCGCAATCACCAGAAGCAGGTGCGCTCCCCCGACAAGCTCGAAGATGTCGATATGCGATCCGACGACGAGAACAATCGCGATCGCTCGCAACGCAACAGTGTTCTCGACAGGAGCAAAGAACCGACGCCATCGACTCGGTTCATTCGTTGGAGTTTGGGAGTTGCTCGCGACCAGGTCGGCGATCGCTAGGTGCTGCCAGCCAGTAGGGAGCGCAATACCGGCCTGCTGGAGGCGAGTCGAGGTTGCGACGTAGCTCAGGCTATCGCCGCGCAATGAGACAAAGGACGCGGATGGCTTCGGAATCTCGCAGAGGCGGAGGACGTCTCGATAGGTTGCCCCGATGAAATGTGCGGTGGAACGGGTGGCGGAGGCGGAATCGACTTCTGCGGATTGACTCCTGTGCTGAGACTCATCGGATTGCCCGCTACCGGCTTCACGAAGCAGCGCCGCAACAGTTGCGAGGTCAATCTTGCCGTTGCAGGTTCGTGGGAGCTGTTCGCATACCCGCACGACGGTCGCCACCGGCGGAAGGCCCGTGTGCTCGGCGATCGCCTGCCGCAGGTGTTCCTCGACGCTGGGTGCCTCCACCAAGAGTCCGAGCCGGTCACCGACGCCCGTGATCGCGGTCGACCATCCTCGCGATGCCAATCCGTCACGCGCGGCCGCGATATCGACGCGCAGTCCACACACTTTGAGAAAGTCCGCTCGGCGCCCACAGACCTCTAGGTAGCCATCAACGAGGCGACCGAGATCGCCAGTGCGCAGTTCGTCGTCCTCGGCCGGCCGCGCGAGGTCACGACGATGCGTCGCGTAGCCCATCATGACGCTGGGACCCGAATAGATGACTTCACCAACGCCTGGGCGGTCGTCCGCCGTCTCGTCTAGCCGGAAGTTACCGGACGGTATGACCAGTCCCGTTCGTCCTGGACGGTAGTCCTCGGGCCGCAAAACAGCCATCCGCGCGGTCGCTTCGGTTTGGCCGTACATCGTGACGAAGTCGAAACCTGCGCTGCGGGAATACTCGCGCCACCGACGCTGATCGCCTTCTGCGACCGCCCCACCTGCGACCGTGACCAGCCGCAAACTGGACGCGTCACGGGCCCGCCAACCTATCGACTCCAGAAGGTGAAGTGTGTAGGGAACCGTTGCGAGCGTGGTCGGCTTCACCTTCTCAAACTCTGCCCAGAAGCAGCTATCCGCAACCGACAGAGAGGACAGGAATACCGCCGCCCCGGCAGCCAAATGGGAGTTCAGGACCGACAGCCCGTAGCAATAACTGGCGGGCAGTGTTGTGATGGTGCGATCTGTCGCTTGCAGACCCAGCGTGGTCACGATGTCGTGAGTGTTCGCGGCCAGGTTTTGCTTCGACAGTCGCACGAGCTTGGGCGACCCAGTAGAGCCCGACGTACTCATGAGGAGTTGCAAGTCCGGGTGCATCATCGGTGCCGTTATGCCGGTCCGTTCCCACCCAAGCGGTCCGGCGACGAGGCTGGGGGCATACACCGACTGGACACGGTGGATGAGCGTGTCTTGGGCCGGTCCGACCACGATCCCGACGTGGCCACCAAGCAGAACGGCAAGATAGGAGACGACCGATTCGATATCCGAGCCCAACTCCACCATGACCAGTTGCCGCTCGCCCCACTCCTTCGAGCGCTGCTGGGCACGCTCGGTCAACTCGTGATAGCTCAGCGACCCGGTCGAGTCTGTCAGCGCCACTTTGTCCCCCGCGCCACCCAGAGGCCAGAAAACTTCCTTGGTCAGCGCACCAGCCATTGCTTCACCCCTTCTCGCCCGCAGAGAGACGTTAGTTCGCCGCTTCGGCGTACATACCGAGCGCGTAAGTTAGGTTAGCCTAACCTACTTGACCCACAGTCGGAACGTGAGCTACGGCGTCGGCCGGTTGCCGTGATCTGGGCCATCTCCGGCTCTTCGACCGCACCGACGACTTGTCGTCCACGAGGTCGACGCGGGCAACGATTCGCTCGTCCAACAAGAACGGGTAGACGTAGTAGCCGTAGCGCCGCAGTCACTGATTTGACTTCCAACCAATTCCACCCCAATGCGCCCCCGCCTGAGCAGACGCGGAGTGCTGATCGGATAGAGCCTGCTCGACCTGACGGGCAGTGCCGGGATGCTGAGCAACCTCGGGGAGGACCCTGACAACAAGTTCTGGGTTGTCGCGGCTAACCAGCCGCATATTGCCCCACGCCTCATCGGCGGCGAGCGGCTAACACGCTGAGCATCGCAGGCTTCCCGCTTGCCTCTGTGTGTGAGCTTTCAACGGCCTGCCCGGGTATTGAGTGATCTACCCGTTGATGCTGTTGGAGGCGTCCGCGATCCGGACGTCGACGGCAATTGGGGGTCAACAGGTCCGACTTGGGAGATCTTCAGCGAAGTACCGCTTCGATGCTGGGCCAGGCCGACAGAAATCAGCGCCGTGAGCTCAGTAGCCGCGGACTCGAGAGGTAAGCCGTCGGGTCGAATATTCGAGATACAGTTCCTGTCGGCATCAGTGAGACCCAACCTTGGCCGATACTCAAAATACGCCCCGACGCTATCGACAGCGCTGAGGCCCGGACGCTCCCCAATGAGGATCGCGATACTGGTGGCACCGACCGCGGCACCAACATCATTCATCAGACCGACACGAGCAAGGTCCGCTACCACCAAGGGCCCGACCGAGATCCCGGCCGCTTCCAACGCGGGAATAACCAACGCGACGATTACGTGAGCGTGGCGGTTGATACCGGTAGCAGAGAGCCCACCCGTGACGATAAACATGACATCGGGAGCAGCCTCCCCCGCCCCATCACGCTGCGACCGGAGACACTCCAGGACCTCTCGGCTACGCGCGTTCAGTAGTCGGCCGAGTTGTGGGTTCTTCAGGTAGTCAGTGTGCGATGTTGCTTGGGTGTCCACTTCAACAACATCCAGGCCGATCTCGCCGCACGTAGTGAGCAGTGACACCTGATCGAAGGGTTCATACACCGCGGCGCGCGCCAAGGCGTGGTCAGCCTGAAACTCCAATGCTGCCGCCGTCGGCATTCCGTGACCACTGCGACCCAGACCGACTCGGGCGTGGGTGTATTCACGTAGCGCCGCCAAGAGATCAGTCGCTGGTTTCGGGTGAGGGCTGGGCACAGATGTATCGCTCACGGCTCCACCATTCGTGCCAGCGACTGGATCGACGGCGCCTGCGACAGCCTTCCGTCTCGTCGCATGAGGCCCTGCTCGTGTAGCCACTGCTCGAACTCAGGTGCGGGTCGTGAGCCCAACACATCCCGCGCGTAGGCAATGTCGTGAAAACTCGTTGACTGATACTCCAGCATCACGTCGTCCGCACCCGGAATTCCCATGAAGAATGTGCAGCCAGCAACGGTCAGCAGTGTGAGCAGATCATCGGAGTCATTCTGGTCTGCTTCGGCATGGTTTGTGTAGCAGACATCGCATCCCATGGGCAGTCCCATGAGCTTCCCGCAGAAGTGGTCCTCCAGCCCCGCCCGACGTATCTGTTTGCCGTCGTAGAGGTATTCGGGTCCGATGAATCCAACCACACTGTTGACTAAGAGCGGATCGAATTCCCGGGCCACTGCATATGCCCGCGCCTCTAGCGTCTGCTGGTCCAACCCGTGGTCGGCTCCTGCAGATAGGCACGACCCCTGCCCCGTCTCGAAGTACATGCAATTACTCCCGACACTCCCCCGATCTAACTCTCTAACGGCCTGGTGAGCCTCCCGCAGAAGGTTTAAGTCGACGCCGAAACTGGAGTTCGCCGCCTGCGTTCCAGCGATAGATTGGAAGACCAAATCGACTGGCGCACCTCTCTCGATTGCTTGGATCGTGTTGGACACGTGGGTGAGGACACACGATTGCGTGGGAATTTCGAACCGGTTGATGATGTCATCCAGCATTCGAAGGAGATCGACAGTCTGGGAGACGCTGTCATTGGCCGGATTGATGCCGATCACCGCATCACCAACACCGAACAACAAACCGTCCAGTACGGAGATGGCAATCCCCAACGGATCATCAGTCGCGTTGTTCGGCTGCAACCTGGATGAAAGCCGCCCTGGGAGACCGATCGTGTTGCGAAACGATGTCGTCACCTGACATTTGCGAGCAACCGAGATTAGGTCTTGATTGCGCATCAGTTTGGATGTTGCGGCGGCTATCTCGGGGGTGATGCCCGGGGCCAAACTACGCAGAACTTCGGGCGTCGTTGTGTACTCAAGGAGGAACTCGCGGAACTGCCCGACGCTCATCTCCGCCACGGGAGTCAGTGCCGCTGGCACATGCTGGTCAATTATTAGCTGTGAAACCTCGTCCGTTTCACACGGGATCAGCGGCTCCGCGATGATGTCTAGCAGCGCGATCTCACTGAGCACGAGTTGCGCCGCTACCCGCTCCGTCTCACTGGTTGCCGAGACTCCTGCCAAATCGTCGCCCGACCGCGCCGGACTGGCTTTCGCCAGTACCTGCCCAAGACCCGAGAACTCGAAGTTGTGGCCGCCGATGCTCTGCGAGTAGCGCTTCATCGGAGTGTCCAGGCGTCGGGATGAATCTCGGGATGAATCGCTGCATGACTCTGTCGTGCGCTGCCGACTGTCACGATTGGTTGCCCGCCCTCTCTCCGACAGGCCATGGCCTGGTCAAGTGAACGTTAGCGAACCGAAACAGACGATGCCGTGGATCCCGCACCTAACGCACTAAGGACGATCAATTAGTTTGGTCCTACGGGGCGGTCCCCAATTTCCCCGTCGTTTGATCCCGCTCAGCTTGATTCGAACGGGTTAACCATCTGGCTAGATTGGGCGGCGACGCTCCGGCGCCCCGCCGTCACAGACGACCACTGTGGGTGGAGATACCTGGTCGAGTAGCGCTTACCAGGCGACGGTTTTCTCTCGTTACGATCGTCTGGGCCATTTTGCTTGGGCGCCGGAACCTGGAGCGGTCCCCTGCCGCAGGAGATACCGGGACGCAAGGGGATCCCTACAAGGTGGCCGATCGGACTGACCTTGAGGAGCTCGCTTTCTGCAGCGGCAGCTATTTCGCCCAAACCGCCGACATCACGTTAGCGAGCCAGTGGCAGCCCCTTCCGACATTCACTGGGAACTATCAGGGCAACGGACGCACGATTGACGGACTGACCAACACCTCGAATACCGCGATTCGTACAGCCCTGATTCGCGTGATCGACGGCGGCACCATCTCAGACGTCAACCTCACCGGGGTAAACATCAGCTCACCTGACTATTACAGCGCGGGCGCTCTGGCCGGGGAACTGACGGGCGGTGCAATAGTCTCGGGAGTTTCGGCAGCTGGATCAGTCAGCGGAGAGTTTCAAGTTGGTGGACTTGTTGGCTACACCGTCGTCGTACCCGGAGAATAGGTCATTCGTAAGTTGCGTGAGGCCGAGTGTTGGTCAACCCGATCCACCCAACGCCTCGCCCCGAGGGTGCCCTCGGAGTTCCAAGAACAGCTCCGGGCATGGCTGCGTAAGTTCGCCAGAGACCGACCACGGTGGGGATGGCGGTGCGCCTACGTGGAACTACGCAAACAAGGCTGGCGGGTCAACCGCAAACGTGTTCGGCGCCTGTGGCGCGGGGAAGGACTGCGCGTGCCGGCACGTAAACGCAAGCGGGCACCGAGGGGACCGGTGGTTGTGGGCAGTTTCTGCCCGATCTGCTCGAATGTGTTGTGGGCTATGGATTTCCAGTTCCACCAGACCGCCGACGGGCGCAACGGCTGAACATCATCGACGAGTTCACCCGCGAGGTCTTGGCCACCGACGTTGAACGTTCCATCACCGCCGACATGCTCGTCGCCACTTCGGAACGACTCATCAATCTGGAAGGAACACCCCGATATCTGCGTTTCGACAATGGTCCGGAGTTCGTTGCTGGTGTCGTCACCGACTGGGCGAAAGGCCGCCACATCACGTTGGTGGTCGCCGAACCCGGATGCCCCTGGCAAAACGGCTGGGTCGAATCGTTCAACGCCCAGACTGCGCGACGAGCTTCTCAACGGCGAACAGTTCGCAACCCTTCTCGAAGCGAAAACCATCATCAACGATTGGAGGCACGACGACGACGACAACATCAACCAACCCCACTGCGCTCTTGGTAACCTCACCCCAGCGGCCTACCCCTCCCAATGGCGAACCCGCCACCAAACCCTAGAAAACTCTCACTCCTAGTGGCGCAGAAAACGGGACCCGGTCACAGCCAACAACGTCGGCGTCAGCCGCGCAACTGAATCGATCGGAGCCGTCATGAACCCTGCGGGAACTGAAGCGATCACGTTTTCGAGCGCAATGCAGAAATTTGGCAAGACGGGCGTCAAGTTGCTTGCGCTTGTTGTTGTCGGGATTGGTCCGCTGGCATTGGCTGCGGCGCTGTGGTGGCCGGCATCGCTATCCATCGTTGCGTTCGGCGCGATCGTCGGTTTGGCCGCTGCGATTGGCCGCGGGTTCAGCGTTGGGGCGAAGTTCGCGACCATCTTTGCGATAGCTGGAACGTTGGCAACCGCCGTTCACGGCGGCTCCGCACTGCTGGCCGCGCTGCTCGTTGCGGTGATGTCCCTACTCGTTGCGTTCTACGCGACCAAGGGCCAAGCCGGAACGATGATGATTGCCGCGCTGCTCATCCCGTACATCATTCACGCCCCGGCCGAGAATCTGTCCAGTACTGGAACGGCATCGAGCGAGTTCGTCTACCTACTCAGCACCTTCGTCGTTTTACTGGTGTCGGGTGTGTACGGCGCGTTCATCGCCGCGTGGTTGATCAAACTACCCGCCGCACACGAGACGCCGGAAGTTCCGTCGGTTAGCGCTGCAACGCTATACGGAATCCTGTTGGCGATATCGACGGGCGCGCTTACCTTCATCGCGTTGACCTGGTTCTCGGACACGCTATGGATGTGGCTCCCGATGACGATCTACATTTTGACAAAACCGACCCTGCACCTGGACTACCGGATGATCCGAGATCGCTGCCTGGGGACCACGATCGGCACGTTAATTGCCGGCGCGATTGTCGAGGTGGTAGCCAGTCAGGGCGTCCTCTACGTACTTGGGATGTTGCTGGCGACCGCTGCTCTGACCCTGAAATCCGAGCAGAGTCCATATTGGATGTATGCCAGCGCGCTTACCCCGGCCGTCGTCTTTTTCGATTCCGCCGGAGCTAGCCAAATAGACGTTGCCGGCCAGCGCCTCGGTTTCACGATCGCCGGTGCGGCCATCGCGCTACTAATCGGCGTCGTCACCAACCTCATTGTGAGGACAGCCCGTTCTACATCAACGACAGCAGGCGCAGATGCCACTGACGTCGTTTCTGACCTGGCTTAGCTTCCTCCGCACTCCACGCCACCAGCGTGGAACGTGTGGTCAAGATGTGTTCCTGGTTGGAGGTGTCGACATCGGGGTTCTATCACTGGCTGGCCCGGCCGCAATCAGCCACGGCGGCCCGCAGGCAGGCGCTGAGCGCGCGGGTGACGCGTTTCTTCACTGAGTCCGACGCCGACGTACGGGTACCGGCGGATCCACGCCGACCTGGCCGACGAGGCCACGGAGGCCTCACCGGAGTTGGTGCGCCAGATCATGCGTACCGAGGGCCTGATCGCGTGTCAGCCAAGGCCGTTTCGGATCACGACCGAAGCTGACGGCCAAGCCGCAGCGGCATGCCCGATCTGGTGGGGCGCAACTTCACCGCCGACCGTCCTGGGATGAAGTTCGTGGGTGACATCACCTACATCCACACCTGGGCCGGGTTCATCTATCTGGCCACGGTGATCGACTGTTACTCCAAGAAGGTCGTTGGCTGGTCGATCGCCGATCACATGCGCACCGAGCTTGTTGCCGACGCGCTCAAAAACGCTGCCGCGACCACGACGATCGAACCCTTGGCCGTGTTCCACAGCGACCGGGGCAGCGTCTATACCTCGGCTGAATAACGGGGCATAGTCAAGGAGTTGGGGATGCGTTCCTCGATGGGCAGAACCGGGGTGTGCTGGGATATTGCGATGACAGAATCGTTCTTCTCAGCGTTGAAAAACGAACGCGTCTACCGGACCGTGTACGCCACGAAAGCACAGGCCAGACGCGACGTCATCGCCTACATTGAGGGGTTCTACAACAGCCGCCGACGCCATTCCGCGCTCGACTACAAGACACCCAACCACGTGCACCACGGTTACATCCAGTCGGCCACGGCGGCATAAGAAAATCCATCAAATCCGCTGTCCGAAATCGCCGCAGCAGCTCAGTCACAAGAGCCCGCTGGAGGGTCGCAGCCGGACCGGCAATGGCCTCGGTCATGATTCTGCAGCTGATTCGTCGCACTGATATCGCGTCTACCGAAAAGGGCCCTGCCATCAACGGTCGTCAGACTGGAGAACAGCAGAGAGGCGAGTCGCGAACATGGGTGGTCTATCGGCGCTTTATTACGTTCTCACTTGTTCTGTACGTTATCGCGCGTTATTGCTACCCTGGCGCTTATGACCGAGATCAGCGTGAGCGAAGCGCGTACGAAGCTAGCCGACGTCGTCGACGACGCCCGCGTCAGTCATGCACCGGTCTATTTGACCCGGCGAGGAAAACGAATCGCGGCCGTCGTTGATGCAGATGACCTCGACCAGCTACTACGTGACGCCGAGGATATGGCCGACATTGCCGCCGCCGCCGCCGCGCGCAACGACCTCGCGGGCGGCGAGCAACCGATCCCGTGGGACGAGGTCAAAGCGGACCTCGGGGTGTAACGCAGTGCGCTACACCGTTGAGTTGACACCATTTGCGGCTCGACGACTTAAGAAGTTAGACCCAGCTGCCCGTGCCAGGATCCGCGGCGTCATTGAACTCCTACACGACAATCCGCGACCGCCCGCAGCAACCCAACTCGTGGGAGGTGGCGGCGAGTGGCGAGTCCGCACCGGCGACTACCGCGTCGTGGCCTGCCAGTAGCTTCCAGCGCAAAACCAACGATTAGGGGCCCTGCCCCTAATCGTTGGGCGGCCTGAGCCGCTTCGGGTAGCGCGCCTGGAGGGTAGATGGCTACTGATTTTTGGCGGTTTCGATATCAAGGACTTCTTGCCAGGAATAGCAAACAAGGGTTGCGCAACACGCGTGGTTGAACGAGCTTTTCAAGGAATGTCACCCCTCAACCCGGGACCACGGGCCACGTTCGGCTGAAAACGATCGCTATTTGAAGCCCGATTTGCTTGGCCTCCTGGGCTAATCGTTGGTTTTGCGCTGGAAGCTACTGGGAGGCCGTGCCGCGGTCCTCACCTGGGAACGTCACTTAGGGAGTACTTCAAGCGTCTATTGCGGGTTTTGCGCTTATCTTGGCTGGACCCCAAGTACCGTGCCGACAACGCGTGGCTGTGGTGGATCGTGAATGGGAAGTTGGTCTGATGAGGAAATGGGCGCTTCGCGCATGCGGAATGTTAGTCATTCTTGAGGGCATCTATGCGGTGGCTCTGGTTGGCTTGATTCTTTTCCTGGGACCGGTTGACCCCGAATCCTCCACATCAGGCTCAGCTCCTATGCTGGCCATAGCTGCAGCACTGGGGATCAGCTCTCTTTTGCTTCTAGCAGCCGGAACCTTCCTGATGATCGTCTCTGGAAGAAAGACCGAAACACTCGCAATGGTCTTGTGCGCAGTGACCCAGTTACTGGGGGTCGTGATCGGTGTGTTGACTGCGGTTCCCCTCCTGTGGGCTCCTGCACTTTTTGTGTTGATCGTCCTGGCAGCATGCCAATGGGGCTCAAATATTAAGTCTCCGCGCCGCCCGACTGATATGGCTATGCGTTAAAGAAGACAAGTCAGGGGTCGGCCCATGACACCGGTAGCGGCCGGTATTCAAGTGGTCTGTATTCCCTGTCCAGCGACGTTGTTGGTTGGCGAATGACGGTCTTTCCTGTGGTTGCCTGCGGCGTATCCGCTCCAAGGAGATCCGGCTTGTGCGGCGATGCGTGCAGCGCTGACTTGGTGGTAGCCGAGAGCTTGGGCAACCACTGGGGGTGGCATTTGGAGCACAAGTTGTCTGATGACTGAGGTCCTGCCCCTGCCGGCGGGTACTCCGATTTGTTTGAGGAGTTCGTAGAGGGTGTCTGGGTGTATTGGCTGTCCGGCTCTGCGGCCCGGGAACAGCCAGCGGCAGTCAGGGTTGGCAGCAGTAGTCATGTTGGGCCGCCCCTTTAGGCCCAGAGCTCGGGAACGAACGACCAAGTGCAAGGTACGGGTGGCCCCGAACTCCACAGGCGGACTCTGGCGGGTAGGGGTTTAAGTAGTAATCGGTGAGAAGTGGTCGATTATGGACGCGTTTTGAGCCCCATTCAGCTTTTAGTCGGCTGATCTGGTGCTTTTCCATGCCGATCTGCATGGATTCGGCCTGCGAAGCTGGCTTTACCAAGGGCTGCCGCGATTTTCTGAATTATCAGGAACCCACCGACGAGCCCAACCGGATCAAATCGTCACTCTGCGCTCATAAGGGAGGCGATATGCTACTCGTGGTAGCTGAAATGGTCATTCATAATCGACCATTTCTCGGCCATTGCTACCAAAACCCCGTGACGGCAGAGCACGCAGAGTATGAGCGAACCGAATCGCTGCCAGGCGTCTGCTCATCGTCCCAACCTTGACCCCGTGACGGGCGAGCTCAGTCAGATACTGGGACACAGCCGAGGGGTCCGCAGGCATCGGATCAAACCCATGGATGGTGCACCAGTTGGTGAACTCTGACCAGTCCGACTGGTACCCGCGCAGCGTGTTCACCGACCGGGCCTTTCCCGCGTAGTCAACTTCATCCGGG
>Ga0209390_10004044_pt1 | contig 22600 bp, 24 predicted proteins | sample BON01_FD_187212 | JGI IMG/M metagenome (GOLD analysis project Ga0209390, IMG submission 187212) | Freshwater microbial communities from Lake Bonney liftoff mats and glacier meltwater in Antarctica - BON-01 (SPAdes) (version 2) | ecosystem: Environmental > Aquatic > Freshwater > Ice > Glacier... | reverse complement strand
AATTTCATTCCTTACCCAATTTATCATCAATTTCTTTTTCGTAAGCCGAGTAAAAATTCACATGAAAAAAACCTATACCTTTAGAAGAACGTCCAATTTCTCTAGCTTTCAATTTGTTGGCTTTAATAATTACTTCTTTTAATGCGATTTGTTCTGGTTCTAATAGAATTAAATTTTCGGTAATTTTTAATTCAGAAACCAGAAGTTTTTGTGTTTTAAAACCAATATAGGAAAAGAGTATCGTATCATTTTTTTTGATGACATCTGTTAATGTGAGATTGAAAAATCCATCAGCATCTGATACTGTTCCGACCCCTTTTTGGCTGATCCCTATATTTACATAAGGTATGCTAGAGTTATCTTTGGTATTTTCAATTTTCCCACTGATCACTCGCCCTTGCGAAAGGCAGGTAATTGATATGAAAAGTAGGGTAAATAATAAAAAGAAGTTTTTCATATTTATTTTTAAAGCTTTAATTGATTTAAATATTTACTAGAAATTATCTTTTCCAATCAAAAAAAATTAGGTTACGAATTAAAAGCAATACTCTTGAATATCAAACACTATTAACAAAAGCTTTGCTTATTTAATTTTAAAACTTCCAGAATTGGCATCAAACTGAATCATATCAGCAGGGAATAATTTCTCAAAATATTGATCTCTAATCAACTCACAAGGTTGTCCGAATGCACTATTTTCTTTATTCAGAATCAGCATTTTATCACAAATTTGAATCGCAACTTCTATTTCGTGGGTGGTAAACAGTATGGTTTTATGAGTTTTATGGGCAATATTTTTTAGTAATTTTAAGAGTTGCACTTTGTGATATAAGTCTAAATGCGTGGTCGGTTCATCTAAAAGCATAATAGGGGTATCCTGCGCTAAGGCTCTCGCAATAAGCACGCGCTGTAACTGTCCATCACTTAATTCGTAGCAGCGTTTGTGCTGTAAGTTCTCAATTTCAACTAAGTTAATTGCCTCTTTTGTTTTTTCTTTATCTCTTTGGGTTAAAGTGCCTAGCCAATTGGTGTAAGGTTGTCTTCCGAGCGCAATTAATTCTAGTACCGTTAAGTTTTTAGTGGCTAAGGCTTCGGTCAATACTAAACTAATTTTTGACGCTAAGTTTAGGGAAGTATAAGTGGAAAGTTCTTTATCGTTTATAAATATTTCGCCTGAAAGTTTTTGTTGCACTGCACCAATGGTTCTTAGCAAAGTAGATTTGCCGATACCGTTTATACCAACAATGGCGGTTAATTCTCCTTGCATTACCTCAAAAGAAATACCTTTAACAACCACAGTTTCCTGTTTTTTGCTTTTATACCCAATGTTTAGGTTTTTAATTTTTAAGGCTGTTTTGTTCACTGTTATAAGATTATTAGATTGTTGGATTTTTAGAGATTTAGATTCTTAGAATTGGTTTGACACTTATTTATTTTTGACAACAATTTCCACTAATGTTTATGTGTTAATTTATTGATATATTGATATATTGTTACATTAATTTCATTACAGCATTAAAGCCGTTATCATATTTACACATTAAAGAAATTTTCAAATCAGCACATTTTCAAATATTCAAATCATCATTGTTCCATAAAAAAAATCTTCAAATCGATACATTTTCAAATTTTAAAATCATCATTGTTACATTAATTTAATTGCTACATTTTCACATTAAACCATTAGAACACCATTTTTCTTTTCCGAATCAGCAACCAAATTACCACAGGAGCACCAATGATACTCGTTATGGCATTTATGGGCAACACGCTTGCTGATGTAGGCAATTGTGCGATACTATCACAAATTAACATTAAAATAGCACCATAAATACAAACTGCTGGCACTAAAATTTTATGGTCTGTGGTATTGAAAATTTGTCGTGTTAAATGCGGGACTGCTAAACCAATAAAAGCTATGGGGCCAGCAAAAGCCGTAATAGCTCCTGTTAATAATCCTGTAGCAATGATGATGATAAAACGAGATTTTTTTAATTGCACCCCTAAACTTTGTGCGTAATTCTCGCCCAATAAAAAGGCATTTAAAGGTTTTATGGATAGGATACTTAGCACAATTCCGATGCCTACCATAAAACTAAGCAAACCCAATTGAGCCCATGACAAATCGCCTAAACTCCCAAATCCCCAATAAATATATTGTTGTAATTTTTCGGCAGAAGTAAAGTAGGAGAGCACGCTGACAATCGCCCCTGTGATACTTCCAAACATTAAACCTATAATTAAAATCGACATGGTATCTTTCACTTTCATGGCAACCGATAAAACCGCTAACAATACCAGAAAACTGCCTAAACTTGAGGCAATAGCTAGACTTATATCATTAAAAATGTTTAAAGAAAAAAAGCCTGAAAATAAGCTTGCACCCATTATTAGTAGTGCGGCACCCAAACTAGCTCCTGAACTGATTCCTAGGACAAAAGGCCCTGCTAAGGGATTCCGAAATAAGGTTTGCATCAAAAGTCCACTTAACGATAATCCGCTACCCACAAGAATAGCCGTAAACGCTTTCGGAACTCTATAATTCCATATAATATAATACCACGAGGTGTTACTGTTTTCTCCAATGAAAATGCTATTTAAGGTGTTTTTTAAAGGAATAGTCACCGAACCTAGGCTTATATTGATTAAAAAAAGCACAATTAAAAGCACAAATAAGCCTATAAAATAAAATCGGTATGTTTTTGTTTTTACCACTTATTTCAAAGGTTTAAAAAAGAAAGGTGTATAATTGGGCGTCATTTCAGGATGAAATATATGAATTAAATCTTTTAGTACTAAGTCGGGCCTGTTTGGCGCTAGTTCATAATACAAGACACCGCCAGTAGCGCCTGTTGTACTAGCAAAAGAATAGATTTTTTTATTTCTAAAAGCATCGAACTGTTGGTAGTGTGGACTATTTTCAAGCATTTTGTCATAGTTTGTAAATTGTGAAGGCGAAATCCAGAAATCGGCATGTTGGCCTCTTTCTAAAACACTTTCCCAGCTTAAAGAAAGACTTCCAGTTTCTTTTGTGTCCGAGTAAATATAGTTCGCATTCGCATCAGATATAAATGTTGCCGCCCAGCTATTTCCTCCGGGTAAATACCAAACATCTTTATAAATTGCGCCGCTCATCACAGTAGGTTTTTTTGTTGCTTTTTGAGCCAAGGCTTTGGCTTGGGTATAAGCAATTTCAATTTCTGAAAAGAGGATTTCTGCGGCTTGTTCTTTGCCGAAAAAAGGTGCAAAGAATTTAATCCATTCTGCTTTTCCTAAAGGTGTTTCTTCGATCCAATCTCCATTATAGACCACAGGAATATTCGCGCGTTGCAGCGTTTCATAGGTTTTATTTTGACTGCTCATGCTAAAACCAACGACCAAATCGGGCTTTAATGCAATCACCATTTCCGTATTCAGTTGTCCGTTTACGCCTAATTCTTGAACTTTTCCTGTGTCAATTAGTTTTCTGGTTTTTTCTGAGGATATATATTTTGTATCCGGAAAACCAACTAAGGTATGTTCAATGCCTAAAGTTTCTAAAACTGGAATATGAGTGGTAGAAGTTACAATTAGTTTTTTAACGGGCACAAGCACAATGGCATCATATAATGACTTATCCAAATTAATTGAGGTTATTTTTTCTCTAGGAACTAGTGCATACCTAAGTCCTTTTTCTGCATTTGGCCAAGGCGAATTAAGAGTGATGATAGTTACGCCAGTGGCTAGTTTTTCAATGCTAAAACCTTTGGCGAACTTCATGTTTTTTGTGGCGGTTTCAATAACTACAACATCTATCTTTTTCTCTGACTTGCAGGAAAGTGATAGCAATACGAGGGTAAAAAGTAAGAAATGCTTCATATTAAATGATAAAAACGATAAAGTAACAAAGGTCACATTTTTAATGCTTTTGATATAGTAATTTTATTAAAATTTTAAAAGATGCGAAGCGACTTCAATTTAATGATTTACATTATTGCAGGCGTTATTCTAGAGCACTTTGTGCTGAGCATTATTTGTCTCGCCATAAAAATGAGTAAATATAAGTACTCTTTTTTCTATTAGTTTAGGTTTTAGTAATACCTTCGCCTCGAATTTAGGTTCTGTATAATTATTTTGATAAGTATATGGATTAAAAGGGAATCTAGTGTAAATCTAGAGCTGTTCCCGCAACTGTAAGTTTATGCCAAATGTTTTTGGCGCCTTTTTATAAGGGCTTTATTTACTACAACGCCACTGTTTGCTATAGCAAGTGGGAAGGCAAAATAAAGTTAAACAAGTCAGGAGACCTGCCAAATTCAAACAAACAATGTTAAACTTTCGGGATAAAAGTTTGCGTATGGTTTTTTATACATACTATTCTCCCGTTTATTCGAAAAAATCGAAATGAACAAAAAATTTTTAAGCTTATATGCTATGGTTTTAGCATGTAATGGCATGGCTGCGCAACAGCAGCAGAATGATTCTATTGCACTTCAAAGACTTGATGAAGTGGTGATTAGCGATTCTCGTTTTGCTTTAAAACGAGAAAATTCTGGTAAAACTGTAATTAAAATTACAGCAGAAGAATTAGAACGCAATCAAGGCAGAACAGTAGCAGAAATTATTAACACCAAAAGCGGTCTTGAGATCAACGGAAGTAGAGGTCGAGAAGGAAATATTCTCGGTATTTTTGCCCGAGGTGGTCGTGGAAAACAAGTACTAGTTGTCGTTGATGGTGTAAGAGTTTCGGATCCATCAACGATTTCTTCTGAGTACGATTTAAGGTTGCTTTCGGTAGCCAATATTGAATCTATCGAGATCATAAAAGGCGCGGCTAGTACACTTTATGGCACCAATGCGGCAACTGCCGTTATAAATATTACCACAAAGAAGGCGAGCGCAAAGTCAATTTCTGGTAATTTTCAATCCACGATTGGAACTCAGCAAAGCGTTGAAAATCAAAATTATAATGGCTCAGAATTCGCGAATAGTGCTCTTATTAATGGTACTTTAAACGATCTAAGCTATAGCCTGGGTTTCACGAATAGATATGCCAACGGATTATCGGATTTTATAACGCCCGAAAATGAAAAAGATCCGTTTTCCAATTATAGTTTGGACTTAAAATTGGGGTATCAATTTTCTAAAAAGTTCGACTTTCAGGTGTATGCCAATCAAACAAAATTAAATACTGCTTATGATGATTCATTTGCTAGCGCAGATGCGCCCTATTTTTTTAATAGTGAACAAGAAAGAGCTGGGATAGCTTCCAATTATGCTTATAATGACAATGGGTCTTTACATATTAATGCGGCTTATTCTGAATATACGTCGGAAAATATCAGTGCATTTCCGAATGCTTATAAAGGGAATAATTACGCATTAGATTTTTTTAATAAATACACTTTTAACAAGCAATTTTATACCATTTTTGGAATAAATTATATTCAAGACGAATCTAAGTTTTTAGAGGATAAAAAGATAACGATTACAGATCCTTATGCAAATTTTGTATATGTATCGTCTTTTGGACTGAATTTAAATGCAGGTGCGCGTATCAACAACAATTCAGAATATGGGACTAACTTAGTATATAATTTTAATCCATCTTACACCTATAACTTAGATAATGGTTACATCAAGGCATTGAGTTCTTATGCGACCTCATACATAACGCCATCGCTTACCCAATTATACGGATTTTATGGTGCAAATCCTGATTTGCAACCCGAAGAAAATAGTACTCTAGAAGGTGGATTAGAATACTCAAATTCAAATTTAAGAGTAAGTGCATTGTATTTTAATCGAGATGAAAACAACCCCATAATTTTTGATGGTGCTAACGGATATCAAAATAGTGAAGGATTTATTGACGCGCAGGGTTTAGAACTTGAGTTAGATTTGAATTTTAGTGAAGCTATTCGGTGGACGGCGAACTATACTTTTATAGAACGTAAAGGCGATAATGCCATTCGAATCCCTAAGCATAAAGCCAATACTTCTTTTGATGTGGCATTGAGTAAAGCAACATTCGCTTCTTTAAATTATTCTTTTGTTGGGAAGCGTATAGATACAGATTTCACGACATTTTCTAATGCTACCTTGAATGCTTTTTCACTAGTAAACCTCTATTTTAGCCATAGTTTATTAGATCAAAAACTGAAAGTGTTTTTAAATATGGATAATTTATTGAATGAAGATTTTGTAGAAACTATAGGTTTCACCACACGCGGTAGAAATGTGAGAATAGGTTTTAATTTAACTTTGTAACAGCTTTTATTACGGGGTATAAAAAAAGAGTCAGTGTTATAACTGACTCTTTTTGTGTTTATGATTATAAAAATCCTAGAAATTGATACTTATTTCTTTATCTAAATACATATTATCTTTCAAAGGTGTGAACATTTTAGAGCTGGTAAAAACATCAGTGGGTACTTCAACGGTAAAATCTCTTTTGCCTGAAACACCAGTAATTGCTTGTATTGCTCTTGCGAATAGCGGTTCATTTACGTTTCCTAAAATCCCGTAATTTATAGCATCTTCCGACAATATTATTTCAGGTGTAAAGCCTGCTGTATAATCAGAGAAACCAGCTGCATTTTCATTTCTGCCTACAAGCGGTTGTATAGCCCAATTATTTTTAGAATTAATATTGCCTTCTCTGGCTTCTGAATAAATAAATGGTGCTCCAGATCGGGCGGGATCATCTACCATGGTTATTGAAAATTCATTTTTTCCTCTAGTTGTTGATCCTATGAGAACCACATTTAAATAAGGCCGTAAACCATTAATAACTAATTCGCTAGCTGAGGCACTACTTCTGCTAACCAAAACATAAACCCTAGTTAAATTTAAAGTATTTATTGCAGTACCATCTTGTAGGGTACTTGCGAAATAATCTTCAATATCTTCACGAGAAAATTGGCTCTGTAATTTATTATTCCAACGCTGTCTTAAAAATAACTCAGTAGTTTTTGTTCCGTAAATCATGCTAGATAACAAACGAGCAGAATTCACAGAGCCTCCAGGATTGTATCTGAAATCTAAAACCAAATCAGTTACACTTTCAGTTTTAAATTTTCCAAAGGCGTCATTTAAATTAGTGTCATATTTGCTTGTGAAACCATTATACATTAAATAGCCAATTTTTTTACCACTAACTTCAACCACTTTGGCAAGATGAACAGGATTTTCACTTAAACCCTCGCGTTTAGTTAAAGATACCTCTTTTCCATTTCGGGATATGGTGTTAGAGGTGATATTAGCCATATTTAGCGTGTAGCTATCATTAGTTCCAAATAACAATTGTTCATAATTTTCTATCGTTAGAGTTTGTCCGTTTACGCCATTAAAAACTTCACCTCTTGTAATATTTTTGGTTGAAGCATCAGAATTGGGGATAATATATCGAACAACACCAAAAAGACCCCTACTAGCAGAATTTACAAGTCCAAATTCCATTCCGCTACTTTTTGAAATACCTGCAAAATTATTTACTAACTCTTTGTAATTTTCCGAAAAAAAGCTGAACCGATCGTCTCCAAAGCGTAATTTAGTATTGAAAAAATCTCCTGGTTCTTCTACAGAAGCTAAAAAGGTTCTGTATTCATCGTTTGTTTTAAATTTTGTATCCGCTAGATTAGGAACATCCTGTTGCCAAAAATACCAGAAATTCATTGCTTTCCACATAAAGTCTTGAACTACAATATCTGCTAAAGGCTTTACCTCAGGTACAAAATCATCATCTTTATCACTACAAGAGACAACAAATAAAATTAATCCTAAATATAATAAGAGGGTCTTTTTCATAATTTCTTTTTTTTCTTTCAGTATATAAAATATGCCAAAGCAATCAATCAGCACAATATTTATATATCCGCTAAAACATTTAGTTTAGTTTTGAGCATCTAAAATAAGCACAATTGCATTAATAAAAAATTATTTGTAACAAAATTCGTTATATGTCGTCTTGAAAGTATAAACCGTTATATTTGGTTTTGCATCAACCGAAAGCTCAATGAAACAAATAGAATTTATAAACCTTGTAATGCCATTCAAAAATAAGCTGTTTCGTTTGGCAAAGCGTTTATTAATTTCTACGGAAGAAGCAGAAGATGCCACACAAGAAATTTTATTAAAGCTATGGTCAAAAAATAATAAAATAGAAAATTATAACAATGTAGAAGCTTTTGCCATGACCATGACCAAAAACTTTTGTTTAGACCGCTTAAAATCGAAGCAGGCTGGGAATTTAAAATTAGTACACAGCAATTATGCCGATGAAAATAGTTCCTTGCAAAACCATATTGAAGCTAAAGATAGTATTGATTGGGTAGAGAAAATAATGGAAGATTTACCAGAACAGCAAAAAATGGTATTACAATTGCGAGATGTAGAAGAGTATGATTATGATGAGATTGCAGCTATGCTCGATATGCAGCCCACCGCAATACGCGTAGCCTTATCAAGAGCAAGAAAAACAGTGAGAGAAAAATTATTAGAAAAACACAGTTATGGAATTAACTAAGATAGAACAATTATTAGAAAAATATTTTGAGGCAACCACCACTGTTACGGAGGAAAAAGCACTCAAAACTTATTTTTCTAAAAATGATGTTCCACCCCATTTAAAAGTCTACGAACCAATTTTCATACAATTGATTAATGCTAAAAATGAAACATTTACAAGGAGAGTACCTTTAAAATCAAAAAATAATCTTTTTAAATGGATGAGCGTTGCCGCTGCGATTGCCTTACTTTTTGGAATCTATTTTTTACAAACAAAAAATGAAACATTAGAAACAGAATATACTCAAGAAGAAATAGCCTCGGCACAAGAAGCCTTAAAATTATTAGCCTTTAATTTTGAAAAAGGCTCACAGCAAATCTCTCATTTGCAAGAATTCGAAAAAAACACAAACAAATTTTTAAAATAAATAAAAAAGAAATTATGAAAAAGTCCCTTTTATTAATCGCCCTAGTAGTACTTCCTGCTTTCGGTTTTAGTCAAGATATATTTGACAAATACGCAGAAAATAATGATGTTACTTATGTTGCTATGCAGCCTAAAATGTTTCAAATGCTGGCGAAAATGAGCATTAGCGGCGATGATCCAGAGTCTAAAGATTTTTTCTCTTTAGTAAATTCTATTACTAGTTTTAAGGTAATTACAACCGAAAGTGCAGTAATTTCAAAAGATTTAGATAGTTGGTTAGCCAAAAAGTTAAATGCTGCAACCTATCAAGAATTGATGAGAGTTCGTGATGGAAACTCTAATGTAAAATTTTATGTAAAGGAAGGTAAAGATGCCGACCACGTAAAAGAACTTCTCATGTTAGTTACGGGTTTAAAAGATCGCAAAGAATTACAAGACCTAGATATAAACGGTCAAAAAATAGAAACCGTTTTATTATCCTTAACAGGCGATATAGACTTAAAGAAAATAGCCATCTTAACAGAAAAAATGAATTTACCTGGTGGCAATCAATTGCGTAAAGCTTCAAAAAACAAGTAATTCATCATCATCAATCAAAAATTAGTAGCAATCAAAAAACAATCAGTCATGCAAAAATTTAGTTTATTTTTAATCGCAACCATTTTACCTCTTCTGAGTTTTTCACAATCTCTATTTGAGCAGTTTGAAAACATGGATAAAGTGTCTTCAGTTGTGGTCAATAAAAACATGATCAACTTACTTACATCATTCGGGATGAATGAAAGCTATCAAGAAACCAAAGATTTTTAGAGCTTGCAAAAGGTATAAGCAGCCTAAAAGTTTTTATCACAGAAGATGAAAAGGCTTCTGCAAAAATAAACTCCGCGGTATCTAAATATTTAAAATCTTCAAAACTAGAAGAATTAATGCGTTTAAAGGATCGAGACGTAATTGTAAAATTTTATGTAATGGAAGGCAAAAAAGATAATCATTCTTCGACTACGCACAACACTAACGTAAAGGAATTATTAATGTTCGTCTCAGGCATTGAAAATGTGAAAGAAGCAAAAATTAATAAGCGGCAAATAGAAACCGTTTTATTGACTTTAACGGGAGATATAGATTTAGATAAAATTAGTGCGCTAACCAGTAAAATGAATCTCCCAAAGCAACTGAATAATGCAAGCAAGAGTAAATAAAAACCTAAAATAATTTTAAAAACCTATAATATGAAAAAAATAATATATTCTTTGGCAGTCGTATTTAGTTTGTTTTTGGTGGGATGCTCATCAAACCAAACCCTAGAAGAATATTACGTAGATAACTCCGAAAATCCTAATTTTTTATCTTTGGATTTACCTGTAAGTTTATTGAATTTAGACAAAGCGGTCTTAGCTCCTGAGCAGAAAATGGCAGTAGCGTCTTTAAATAAATTGAATATAATCGCTTTTAAGAAAACAACAGAAAATGGAAGTGCTTATACCCTTGAAAAAGCAAATGTTAAGCAAGTTTTAAAAAATAGTGACTATGAAGAGCTGATGAAAGTTAATACTAGTTTCGGAAAAGCAACTATAAGTTTCTCTGGCGAAACAGAAGCTATTGATGAGTTAATTGTTTACGTGGATAATGATGAAAAAGGTTTTGCGTTAGTGCGAGTACTTGGCGATAACATGAACCCTGCTCACTTTTTGCAATTAATGGAAGCCATGAAAGGTTCAGATTTTAGTGGAGAACAATTTAAACAACTAGGTTCTTTTTTTGAATAAAATAAAAGATTTAATTTAATTTATCCTGTTTGGACTCATATCTAAACAGGATTTTTTTATAAACAGTCTTGCTTTAGTATGTAGCTAAATACCCGTATAATTACTCGGCGTAATTTGCTTTAGTTCTGCTTTTATTGCGTCAGAAATGGCTAAGGTATCTATAAAGCCTGCAATGGACTGTTGGTTAATTTTTTCGTTGGTTCTGGTTAATCCTTTTAAAGCTTCGTAAGGGTTTGGATAGCCTTCGCGTCTTAAAATAGTCTGAATAGCTTCGGCAACCACCGCCCAATTATTTTCTAAATCTTGTTCAAATTTTTCTTTATTCAATAACAATTTGCTCAAACCTTTTAAGGTGGACTGATAGGCAATTATTGTATGCGCAAAGGGAACACCAATATTGCGCAATACAGTACTGTCTGTTAAATCTCTTTGCAACCTTGATACTGGTAATTTGGCTGATAAATGTTCAAAAAGTGCATTTGCAATACCTAAATTTCCTTCGGAGTTTTCAAAATCTATCGGGTTTACTTTATGTGGCATTGCGGAAGAACCTACCTCACCAGGTTTTATTTTTTGCTTAAAATAATCCATAGATACGTAAGTCCAAAAATCACGATCTAGGTCCAAAATAATGGTATTAATTCTTTTTAAATTATCAAATAGAGCGGCCATGTGGTCATAATGCTCAATTTGTGTGGTGGGGAAAGAATGGTGTAAGCCTAATTTTTCTTGCACAAATTGTTGACCAAATAGCTGCCAATCAATAGTTGGGTATGCTACTTTATGCGCATTGTAATTTCCGGTGGCACCGCCAAATTTTGCAGCACTAGGAATATCATTTAACAAATTGAATTGCTCTTTTAAACGTACCGTATAAACATTAATTTCTTTACCTAATCGGGTAGGGGAGGCTGGCTGTCCGTGCGTTCTTGCCAGCATGGGAATATTTTGCCATTCATCAACTAAGGCTTCTAAGCTTTTTAAAAGTTCAAAATATTGAGGTACGTACACCTCGTTCATAGCATCTTTTAAAGAAAGCGGAATAGCAGTATTATTAATATCTTGAGAGGTCAATCCAAAATGGATAAACTCCTTGTATTGTTGTAAGTAAAGGGCGTCAAACTTATTTTTTATAAAATATTCAACGGCTTTAACGTCGTGGTTGGTTGTTTTTTCAATCTCTTTAATGGCTCTGGCATCATCCGTAGAAAAATCTAAATATATTTTTCTGAGAGATTCAAATTTTGAGGTATCAAAACCAGAAAGTTGAGGCAATGGTATTTCGCAAAGGGCAATAAAATATTCTATTTCTACATGAACGCGATATTTTATCAAGGCCTCTTCTGAAAAATAATCGGCTAATTTTTCAACCTTATTTCTATAGCGACCGTCAATTGGGGATATCGCATTTAATTTATTTAAAGCCATTGTAATAGTTTGGTTAAATGAAGCTGCAAAGATAGCGATTCCTTATACAGCTATAAAAATACCCTGGTCATTTATTCCTTTTTGTTTTCTGATTAAGGGGCGGAAGCGACGCTATTAATGCAGCCACTAAATCTGGCACCCCGTTGACTGCGGTTTTTGCTATGATAGTTAAGTTGTTGAAGTCGTTTTTTTGAACACTTGGTTTTGGGTCAATAAAATATATAGGTATATTGTGAATAATAAAATCAACCAAACTAGCAGCAGGATATACTTGCATTGATGTTCCGATAATGATCAAAACATCGGCCTCTTGGGTAATTTCAATCGCTTTTTCGAATAGCGGCACATGTTCCCCAAACCAAACAATATGGGGTCTTAACTGATGTCCGTTTTCACATATATCACCTAGTTTTACATCTTTTTCCCAAGATAATGCCCCATCATTTTTATGATTTACATATCCAGAACTTCTGACCTTTAAAAGCTCTCCGTGTAAGTGTATGATGTTTGAACTTGCAGCTCTTTCGTGCAAATCATCTATATTTTGTGTGATTATTGTCGTATCAAAATGCGTTTCTAATTTTGCGAGCGCATTGTGGGCAGCATTAGGCTCAACGCTTAAAAGTTGTCTGCGCCGTTCGTTATAAAAATTTAGCACCAAGGATGGGTTATCTTTAAATCCTTGTGGTGAGGCTACTTGCATTACATCATGGCCTTCCCATAAACCATCGGCATCCCTAAAGGTCTTTATGCCACTTTCAGCACTTATACCTGCTCCTGTTAAAACAACAATTTTTTTCATAGTCTTTTACATGGCTATAAAAATACAAAATTTGGAATTTTTATTATCTTCGAATAATGATTGATTTAAAACTTTTAGACTATTTGGAAGGTTTTATTACTCCTGAAAGTAAACAGCGCTTTTTGCAAGTGCTGCAAGATCGCACCAATATCTTAACCGTTGCGATTGAAGATGTGTTTCAAACGCATAATACGAGTGCAGTAGTTCGCAGTTGTGATATTTTTGGTGTTCAAGAAGCTCACCTTATTGAACGTAGGTTTGGTAAAAGATTAGATGAAGATATCGCCATGGGATCACAAAAATGGGTAGATGTGCATAGGTATCAAAATACGGCGGATTGTATTGCTTCATTAAAAAGTAATGGCTATAAAATAATTGCCACTACACCCCATGGTAATGCTTGTTTGTTAGATGATTTTGTGATAGAAGGTAAAACGGCACTTTTTTTTGGAACCGAAAGAAGAGGGTTAAGTGATGAGGTTTTAGCCCAGGCAGATGGATTTTTAAAAATACCAATGGTCGGTTTTACCGAAAGTCTGAATATTTCGGTTTCGGCGGCCATTATTTTACAGGTCTTAACGACAAAAATGAAAAAGAAAGCTATTCCTTGGCAATTTACTGAAGCCGAAAAAAAAGAAAAATTATTAGATTGGACAAAAAAATCGGTACGAAGTATTGATGATGTTTTGGCGAGATACGCGCTACTAAATCAAATATAAAAAATGGAAGCTTCGGCTCTTGCAAAAAATCGTAGGGGTAAAATCGTAGTGCAGATCCCTTTTGACACATATATTTTTATATTTTCAAGATTGTACCAGCCTCTTAAATAACGACCGCTTCCGGTAGGTTTGTAAATTTCTAGTCCAAAAAAGGTGATCTGTCCACCATGGGTATGTCCTGAAAGTATTATTTTTATAGAAATTTTTATACTTTTATTTATATCTCTTATGGTTTCAGAATATACTGGACAGTGATTCAAGACAATGGTTTCCAGAGTTTTATCGTTTATCGTTTTAGTAGCAGTAATAAAATCAGGCGTTCCTTGCAAAAAATCATCAATTCCAATAATATTAATGGTTCTATTTTGTTTCGTAAAAATAACGTTTTCATTAACCAACAGATGAATGTTATATTGAGCAAAAGTTTTTTTTAAATCTTCTAAGGTTATTCATATATCATATTCTTTATTGCCTAAAATTATAATTTTTAAGATTTTAGGGACTATTAAATTTAATAGGGATTCAGGAATAGGGAGCGTATTTCTTCGTAAAATGGTATCACTTATAAGGCTATAAAATCTGTCATTTCACGTGGCGATAGTTTTATGGAAATACTTAATTTCTCTTAAATATAAATGTGATAATTGAATGCTTTTTATTTTATCCTTATGGGCTTATAAGTCGTGTTAGTTCCGATCAACCCAATATTTTTCAAACCAAAAGCTTTCACTATATTTCAATACTGATAAACCTAATCCACCTGAAAAAAGTCTTTTGATAAAAACTCTTTTGTTTATTGCCATTGAAGTGATTTAATCTTTTTACATTCAATCGAAAATTAGACATTTTTGCTTCATTTGAATGCTTTTTTACTTGCATTGCATCGCTACAAAAAAAATAAAAAGATGAAATATGGAACAAAAAGAGCAATTTTTCGGCGAATGAGAAAAGTTTAAATCCTTTTACTAAAAAATTCTTGTCAATTATAGGGCAAAGAAATGGCTTTTAAAATAAAAATGAAAGCTTTTAATAAATGTTCAGGATTGTATTTCAATTAAAGTAATATCAAAATCGTTGTCTAAAATAACTTTACCATTATTTACCTCTAATGGAGTTTTAGAATAAGCATCAAACAATTTCGTACCATCCCCAAAAAAACCTTTTACAGATAGTGATTTTTTTCCTTTAGGCAAATTTAAACCAATAATTACTTTGTCCTTAAAGTTGCCATGAGCATAGGTTCTTTCAAATACATAAGGCGATTTTGTAAGCATTTGGTGTCTGCCCCCGCCAACAGCGGGGTGATTGGCTCTAAATTGACCTAATTTTTGCCAATGCGCTAATACTTTTTTAGTTTCAGGAAGGCTGTCTATTTCTTCCCAATTCATAAATGAGCGCAATGTGGCATCGCCTTCTGTGCCTTCTATAATTAGACTTCTTGAACTCTCATCACCATAATAAATTTGCGAAGCTCCAGGCGTTAATAAAAGTATATTGGCTGCGTAATAAGGTTTCGTTCGATTTTTGTCGAATGGTTGTCCATCATCATGTGAGGTCAAATAATTTAGAACGCTTTTACCCTGAAATTTAGAATGAAGCAGATCATTGTATTTTTTAAAAATAGTTTCATAATCACTTTTTGCATCATGTTTTAGCTCAAAATTGATGAGACTTTTGAAACCATAATCAAAATAATCTACTTTTTTATCGCCAAAATCGTATTCACGACCACCAGAAATGCCATAATTATAAACCTCGCCTACCATGTAGAAGGAATTGTTATCTAAAACATCATTAGGATTTTTTCTTTTCCAAGTATCAAAAGCGATAGAAGCTTGTTTGTACAGTTCGCCCCAAACTGCTTCATCAGCGTGTTTTACAGTATCAACTCTAAACCCATCAATACCAAAATCGTTTACATAATCTGTTAACCACTTTATGATATAAGCTTTAGAAGTACGCGAGCAACCTGAACGTTTAAAAAAAAGTTCTAGCTCATCTAACTCGGTGCTCAGTCGGCCTTCTGCTTTCCATTTGGCCAATAAAGCATCTGGTAATAAAATTTCAGCATCGCTCTCTGTTTTTATATCAGGTAAATTAGCCACCAAAGTACAAGCAGTTGTGGTTTCATAACTGGTATAAGTACAAGGTGGACCAGTTCGTACCCAATCAGTTGGCCAAACAGGATCTAGGGGAGTTACAGGGCCGGTATGGTTGAGAACAACATCCATTAAAACCCGAATACCATTTTTATGTGCGGCTTTCACCATTTCTTCTAAATCCTTTATAGTCCCAAAATTAGGGTCCAGCGCAGTCCAATCTTTGGTCCAATACCCATGATAGCCGTACGTATTTCCTGTACCTTCATTAGTAGCGTCATGAATTTGCTCAACTACTGGCGTAAACCAAATGGCATTAACGCCCAAATCGTTAAAATAACCTTCTTCTATTTTTGCTGTAATTCCTTTGATATCACCGCCCATAAAACCTCTTAATGTTGCGGTTTCTTTGGTTCTGTTAAAATTGATATCGTTTAAAGTATCTCCGTTATTAAAACGATCCGTCAATAAAAAATAAACATTCGCACCTTCCCAAGCAAAAGGTTTTTTTATGGTAGGCTTTTCTAATGCGATAACATCGGTTTTGATTTCTTTTTTAGGCTCTTTACAGGCAATAAAAAGGACTGATAAAAGTAGAAATAGGAAAACTTTTTTCATTTTAAAATATTTTCTTTAAAGCTATAAAATGATATCGTAATTATAAAATTTATTACTAAAACTATTTTTTGAATTCCAAATTAGGAGAGTAGCGCAATGAATTTAAAAATGGTTAAGCGAAGCTTTATTCTTATTTAAAAGAGTCTAAAAATAAAGAGAACAGTCAAAAAATTAAAGAAAAGAATAAAAGTGTTATTTATTTTGTCCTATTCAGTACTTTGAAATCTTCATAACAGCCGCTTATAGCATCTAAAATCTGAAGATCATTTGCAGTTCTTATGAAAGATTTTGAATAATTACAGTTATTTAAAATATCTTCAATATCAACTTTTTCAATTTGAAGTAGTTCAGTTAGTGTTTCTCTATCAAACTTTGAGGCAAGAAGATCTTTAATGGCATCATCATCTTTAATTTTCCTCAATTTTTTCATTTGATTGGGTTTTTTACCGAAAATATTCCTCAGTAAATCTGCGGGGTTTAAGATAGCCCCAAGAACTTTGGTCACAGCACTCGGATTTTTTTTACCCGCTTCATAACCAGTATTTAAACCTGAAATGCTATATTGATAAGCATCGTTAACAGGAAGATTTTTGATGTCAATTTCAAGATAACCAGTTAAATTATAGGAAGTAACAATTACCTCTTCGAGTGCGTAAGCCAGTTCTGTGAGGGTTATTTTAGTATCCTTGAACCTAAACATATCATTAGTAACCCGAATTTTCTGAGATTTAAATCCCAGATAACTAAAGTACAAGGTATCGTTTACTGAGGCGATAATGTTAAATTCTCCTTTTTCATTAGTGATAGTGCCAATAACTTTATTCAAGTTAACCACGTGGACGCTTTCCATTAGAGAACCATCTTGTGCATTTATGACCAATGCCGTCATATTTTCTCCTTTATCTTCTTCCTCAATTTCTTGAGAAAAAACAACTAAAGAAAATAATATAAAAAGACCCGCTACTATGTTTGATTTCATTTAAATAAAAGTTTTTTCATTTCAGTTGGTATTCGTCATTTAACTATTTATTAACCATAATAAACTTTAAAATACTAAATAGAATCTAAAGTACTAAACAAAACTAAAAAAATACGCCGAAGCGTATTTTTTAATATGAGATTAACTAAATGAGTTTAAAAAAATCCGCTTCTGCGTTTACTTTTTCCACCAGAAGTTTCTTTTTGACCTCCTCTTGGGCTAGATTTTGAATCTGATCCGCCACTGCCTGATCTTCTTTTTGAAGTACTACTATCTCTAAAACCATCTTTTGAAGAGGAAGATCTTTCTCTTTTTTTGCCGGAAAATCCACCACCATCGTTGCTTCTCTCTCTTGATCCACCACCATCACGGTTTCTATCTCTGCCACCACCACGGTTTCTGTCTCTTGATCCGCCACCTCGGCTACTTCCGCCACCGCTTCCAGGATTGCTGGAAATTTCTACGTTTACAAACCTACCTTCAACTTTAAAATCTTTAAAAGTTTCTAAAATTTTTGGGGTAATTGAAGCATCCGTATTAAAGAATGAAAAACTTTCTTTAACATCAACTTTGTAAATATCATCTTGACCAACTTCTAGGGTGTCTCTTAAAAAATCTTTTAAAGACATCCAATCAAAATCATCTTTTTCACCAACATTTATAAAGTAACGTACAGAACCATTTGTCGGTATTTCGCCAGAATTGTCTCTGTCAAAATTTCTTTCTCCCCTTTCGCTTCTTTCTCCTTTTTCGCTTCTATCAGAACCTCCAGCGTTTAAATCTTTGGTTTTATTGTAATAGTTAAAGAAGCGAGTGAATTCAACTGAAATTACTTTTTTTATCAATTCTTCCCGATCGATACCTTCAAAAACACTATTGATAGCTGGTAAATAAGCTTCAACTTCAGGGTTTATTTCGGTATCTTTTATTTTATTGGCTAAGTGATATAATTGGATTTCACAAATTTCCATTCCAGAAGGAATATTTTTGGTGATGAACTTTTGTCCAATTTTGCTTTCAATGGCTTTAATTTTTCTAAGTTCACTACGGGTAATAATTACCATAGAAGTACCTGATTTTCCTGCTCTACCTGTTCTACCACTACGGTGGGTATAGGTTTCAATTTCATCGGGTAACTGGTAATTAATTACGTGTGTAATATCATCCACATCAATACCACGGGCAGCAACATCAGTAGCTACCAACATTTGTATTTGCTTTTTACGGAAAGCGTTCATTACCAAATCTCTTTGGTTCTGACTTAAATCGCCGTGCAAAGCGCCTGCATTATAGCCATCTTCGATTAAACTTTCTGCAACTTTTTGAGTGTCTCTTTTAGTTCTACAAAAAATTACTGAGAAAATGTCAGGATTTGTATCTGCTAATCTTTTTAAAGCAGGATAACGATCGCGACCACCAACCACATAATATTCGTGTTGTACGGTTGTTGCACCAGAATTTTTAGTACCTACCGTTATTTCTTGGGGGTTGCGCATAAACTTTTTAGCGATGGTAGCAACCTCTTTTGGCATGGTTGCAGAAAACAACCAAGTATTTTTTTCTTTAGGAGTATCTGATAAGATTTCTTTGATATCTTCATAGAATCCCATATTCAACATTTCATCAGCTTCGTCTAAAATACAGATATCAATTTTAGAAATATCAACCAAACCACGGCTCATCATATCTTTCATACGACCAGGTGTCGCTACTACTACTTGGGCGCCTCTTTTTATTTGTCGTGCTTGCTCTGTAATACTGGCACCACCATAAACTGCAACTACATTTATACCTCTTTCGTATTTTGAGTAGGCTTGCATTTCATTAGTGATTTGCATACAAAGCTCACGTGTAGGCGATAAGATTAAGCCCTGTGTGGTTTTCTTATCTGCATCTATTTTTTGAATTAACGGAAAACCAAAAGCCGCAGTTTTTCCTGTTCCAGTTTGTGCAAGTGCCACCAAATCAGTATCACTTTCTAATAAAATAGGGATTGCTTTTTCTTGTACTTCGGAAGGAGTTTCAAAACCCAAATCCACAATAGCGTCTAATAGGGATTTTTTAAGCCCTAGCGCTTCAAATTTTGTCATAATATGTTATATTTAATCGCAAATATGTATGTTGCATAGAGCGATTATGTTTATAACCTATTAATACTCAGCGCAACACATGCTATACTAGCGGCGTTATTTAAAGCGGCGAAGGTACTAATTATTTTTGGATTTTAATTAGGTTTTCTTACATTTCTTTATTTCTCAGCTTTTTCTAGAAAGTATATCAATTGTTGCATGGCTTTTCCACGATGGCTAATGGTGTTTTTTATATCCATAGATAGCTCAGCGAAAGTTTCTTCAAATCCTTCTGGTTTAAAAATAGGATCATAACCAAACCCTTTATCGCCTCTTCTTTCAGAAATGATTTCACCTCGGGCTTTTCCCTCAAATAAAAACTGCTCATTTTTTAAATTGAGTGCGATTACCGTTTTGAAGTGTGCTTTCTTGTTATTATGATTTAATAGTGCTTGTAATAATTTGTTGATATTGGCTTCTGTATTTTTTTCTTCGCCCGCATAACGTGCAGATAAAACCCCAGGTTCACCATTTAAGGCATCCACCAGTAATCCTGAATCATCCGCAAAGCAGTCGTAACCATAATATTCGGTGACAAAATTAGCTTTAAGTATAGCGTTCCCTTCTAAAGTTTCTTGTGTTTCAGGTATTTCGGCATGGCAACCAATATCATTTAAGGATAAAATGCTAATATTTTTAGGCAATAGCGATTGTACTTCGGCTGCTTTATGTTGATTATGTGTGGCAAAAACAAGTTTCATACTTTTAGTTTAACTTTTTAAGTGTATTTTTAAATCAAAAATAGGAATTTAATTTTATCAGATGCACTTAAAACTCCCACCAGCTTTAGTTACGCTTATTGCAGCCATAGTCATGTATGTCTTAGCACGTTTTTTGCCTTTTGGAGATTTTGATTTTACGGGTAGGTTATATTTGATGTGGGTTTTATTGGGTTTAGGCTTTTTGATCGGACTTATTTCATTGTTTCAATTTTTTAAATCAAAAACCAGTATTGATCCAAGAGATCTTAAAAAAGCAACTGAATTGGTTGTTAACGGATTATACAAAATAACTAGAAATCCCATGTACTTGGCTTTATTACTGGTGCTTTTAGCATGGGGATTATATGTACCTAATGCTTTTAATTTTTTGATAGTAATATTTTTTGTTGCGTATATGAACAAATTTCAAATTATCCCTGAAGAAAAGGCTTTGACCGAAAAGTTTGGTAAGGCCTATCTTATTTATTTGATAAAAGTACGGAGGTGGTTTTAATAATCGAATTCCTTTAAGAACTGCCTAGGGTATAACTTTCAGACAATCTCTATAAGCGAGATTCAGCAGGCAAGAACCGAGACAAAAAAATTCTAATTTTGCTTGATGCTAGATCTTGGATTTTGTAGCGGAATGGTCATTATTCGTATAATAATTGTTCTGCCTCAAGGTTATTCATTTTTCAAAGCATCTTAACCAAAAATAAGGTATTTAGCTCATAAAGTAATATATTAACTAATTAACTTATATTTAGATTCATTAGCACTTTAAGTAATATTTAATTATATTAGGGTTTTAGCTTATTAATATGGTCGCAATTATAACAGGAGACATTATCAACTCAGAAAATTATCAGGTTGCTGAATGGATGCCCTTTTTAAAAGAACAGCTTTCTAAATATGGAGAAACCCCAAAAGTTTGGGAATTGTATCGCGGTGATGAATTTCAAATTAAGACGACTCCCATGAAAGCTTTAGAACTTTGTATTCTTTTGAAGGCTAGATTAAAAACTATAAAAGGATTAGATGTACGTATGGCAATAGGTATTGGTATGGAAACTTTTGTTGGCACAAGCATAAGCGAATCAAACGGAACAGCATATCAATATTCTGGGTGTGTTTTCGAAAAATTACGGGAACAAAAAATCAATATTGCTATTAAAACAGGAATTACAGATAAAGACGAAACTTTAAATCTCCTCTTAAAATTGGCTTTAGATTTTATGGATGAATGGAGTCCAGTTTCTGCTGAAATTGTATATTTAGCCTTAGGCAAGCCCGCAATGCAACAACAAGAATTAGGGAATATTTTAGGCATACAACAATCTGCAGTAAGTCAACGTCAAAAAAGGGCTCGTTTAGATTTAGTAAAGCAAGTATTGGCCTATTATTCATCTATTATAAATAGCAAATAGCAGGGATCTATTTATAAAACTTTTTTTAGCCCATTTAATCGTAGATTTTATGCTGCAACCTAAAAAATGGGTGCTAGATAAAGAGGAGAAAAAGGCAAAATCTAGGTATTTATATTTTCATGTTTTACTGCATTTTTTGATTACTTTATTGATTTTATCGGATTTAAAATACTGGAAAATTGCGATGATTATCATGATTACACATTACTTTATTGACACTCTTAAATTGTATGGTACGTCAAATTTTAAGCAGAAAAACATTCTCTTTTTTATAGATCAGCTTTTACATATTATTGTTTTGTATCTATTGGCATATTTCGTAAATATCGCAAACCATAGCCTAGAATTACTTTAAAATAAATATAAAATTGGTAACTGCGCACGTATTTATTAGTTTCTCCTCCGCAATTATTATTAGTAAGTTGCTAGAGAGTATGCCTAAACATATAGAAATAGACCATGAATCCTTGCCGAACGCTCGCATGTACATCGGAATTATTGAGCATTTCTTTGTTTTTGCTTTCATCATTTTAGGTCGCTGGGAGGTGATAGGTTTTTTAATTGCCGCAAAATCGGTTTTTAGATTTAATGATTTAAAAGAAAGCAACAGTAGAGAACTAACAGAATATATATTAATAGGTGCTTTATGGAGTTTTAGAATAGCCATTTTAATAGGAATATGGTTTATAAATTTTAAAAGTTAATCTAAATTATTCCGATATTGATAATTTTAAGCTACTCATAAAAACAATTCTATAGTAATTTGTTATAAATGCTGTTTTGCTTGTAGTTTTAGGCTAAAAAACCCTTATCCGAGCGAATTAATTTCTACTTTTGAGGTTTAATTTTAAAAATCTATGGTAGCTACAGGCAGAAAGTATGTATTTGATTTTGACAGTACTTTAACGCGTGTTGAGGCTTTAGATGTTTTGGCAGAATTGACTTTAAAAGAACGATCTGATAAATATGCCATTATCAAAGAAATACAAGAAATCACTAATTTAGGGATAGATGGGGA
>Ga0209390_10004041_pt1 | contig 22615 bp, 18 predicted proteins | sample BON01_FD_187212 | JGI IMG/M metagenome (GOLD analysis project Ga0209390, IMG submission 187212) | Freshwater microbial communities from Lake Bonney liftoff mats and glacier meltwater in Antarctica - BON-01 (SPAdes) (version 2) | ecosystem: Environmental > Aquatic > Freshwater > Ice > Glacier... | reverse complement strand
ATGTGCCCCTCGGTGAGGCTATTCGTTACACCGCCCGGGCTGCCGGTTGTGATGTTCGCTACCAGGGCGGTTCGGTCGAGATCGGGACGTTCCGTCTTCTGGGGCAACATGCTGACGAGGGGTCGGATATCTGGTATGTCGCCTTTTTACGGGTTCAGGAAGCCGAACGTCTCGAAGAAGGTGGAAAGCTCAGGGAAGCAGAGTCCAAACGTCTCCAGGCCCTATCGCTGTATGAAGCGCTACGTGTAAAATATCCCGAATTTCAGCCGGAAATCGTCGCGGAGCGAATCAGCTTGTTGAGGAAAAAGTTAGGTATCGAATAGCAACGCTCGCTGAGATGTCTCTGCCGGGCTTACGAATTCCTGACAACTTCGCTCTCCCCAACAGCTTCGCGATCCGATAGGGTTGCCGCATGAAAAGGACCCTCTTTGCTTTTCTCGCCCTCGCCTCTTTTTCGGCTTCTGCGCAGGAGGCCGCAGCACCCCGCACCATCACCGTCACGGGCAACGCCGAGCGCATCCTGCCCGCCGACCGTGTCCGTGTCTCGGGTCCCCTGCGTTCCGTGCGCGACGACCTCGCCGCCGCGCGGAACGCGTCGCAGGAGGGTTTTGCCTCCGTCGTCAAGAGCCTCGGCGAGCTGGGAGTTCCCTCGGAGAAGATTGATTTATAGAATCATTCCCTCGGGCGCGATTACGAGAACGGACGCGATGGACAGCGTATCGCAAAAGGGCTTTTCAGCCGGCGGAAATTTAGCATCGAGCTGGACGACCCGAGCCTGCTTGAAATCGTCCAGGGCAGCTTCGCTGAAAACGCCGAGATCGAGATAAATCAGACGAGCTTTTCCCGGAAGGACGAGATCGAAGTGCGTAAGGAATTGCGAAAAATTGCCTTAAGGGCCGCCTTGGAAAAAGCCGGGGCCATGGCGGCGGTCTAGGGGCGGAAAGTCGGGCATCCCTTGAAAATGAGCGAGAGTGCGGGATTGAATTCGGGCTGGTTCACCATGAATCACGTTAGCACGCCCATGTTTGGCGAAGCGGGAGGTCGTGACTCTCTTGAGGCTCTCGTAGAGGTGAGTTTTGCGCTGGTGGAGTGAGGGAGGCGAGGAAGGGGAATTGTCACCAATCCCGCAGTATGGCGAACCAGCATCACGAATGAAAAGGGCTTGATGCGGGTGGAGAGATTCAATAAGATGCAGATCTTAAATGGCATGAAGCCTTTCCCCGTCCCCATCGCGCTCTTTTTCGCACTCGTGCTTTTCACGTTTGGTGAAGGCACCTCGCAGGATGCCGAGCTCATCCCGATGCGCGATTGGACGAGCGACGAGGGCAAGCTGCTGCGGGCCTCGCTGATTGGATTTGAAAAGGGGCAGGGACAGTTCCGCACTCCGGAAGGGCGGCGATTTGTCATCGCGGACGAGCGGCTCTCGATGCGGGATCAGGTCGCGATTCCCACGGTCCGCCTGAACTCCCAGCTCGTGCTTAGTCATTCGGCGGACAACAACACGGATTTCGAAGCACATCCCCGCGAACCGCCGTACTGACAAGGTCTACAGCTTCCTTGCCTTCGGTCCGGGGCGGTTCAATCTGGCGATTGCCCTGATCAGGCCGGGAGTGGATCCCGGACAGTGCAAAGAAGTCGTCGTCCGCGGGAGTAACGGCAAACCGGACGCGGTCTATGTGCTCCGCGAATCCAACATCCGTCGATTTACCAATAACGGGAAGGAGCAGGTCTATGCCCGGGTTTCCTTTGTCGTCGGCGAAAATGAAGCGGTCCTCAAGGCCGTCGAGGAAGGGCTCGCCGCCAATTCCCTGACCTTCGTCGCCCGGGGCGGGGGAGCGGCGGAGCACGTCTTTGAGTTGGACGAGCCCGAGCGGAACGGCCTGCGCGAGACGGTGGCGACCTATCGTCACGCCTTGAAGCTGATCGCCGAAGGCTTTCTCAAGCGAGACCGTCTCGTCGACCAGGGACCAGCTGCCGGGGGGCAGGCTCCCGCTACGGCCATGACGACGGCGGCGGCCGCGACGCCTGGTGCCGGTGATCCGCTAGATCCGTTTCGAAAAAGCCTCGCGCAGAACAAATACGGAACTCTCCAGTGGGGCGCGGATGCCGTCGATGGAGTCGGGTTTCTCGGGACCGAGGTGGTGGTGCGGCGGCGGGGTGGCGAACTGGCAAGTGCGCCTTTTGCGGAGATCTCCGAAGAGGGGCGGAAGAGTCTCTTTGAGAAGCGGCTTGAGGAAGCCTTTGGAAAATCGAAGCACCTCTATTCTGCCGGGATAACGGTGTTTCTACCCCCGGGATGGGATTCCAAGCGAATGGGCTACAGCCGATCCATCCTCCTCACGCGCGATCCTCAAGGGAAGTATTTCCTGCGGCTTTTTGCCTGGGTGGCGAAGACGGACCTCACCCCGGTGAAAGAAATCTATGTGCGCGGCGACTTGCAGGAGCGCCCCTTTGTCGTGGCCTGCCGGGCCGGTGATTCCTCCACGCGTGACAGGACCGATGGAGCGCTCAATACCCTCGTGGGAACCTATCTCAACGCCAAAGACTCCGAGGCGGCGACGGCACTGCATGGCTCCGGTTCGATCCAGTTGCGCGTGCGCTCAGAGCAGAATCAGGATGTGAGTGTCTCGATGGTGGAGGATGAGATGCACGCCACCCTGGAGTCCATTGCGCTTTTTGAGTGGACTCGGCAGTTGTGAGGGGGAGGCAGGGTTCAACAACAAAGGACCGGATTGGCCATAGAACATAGGGAGGTGATCCACGGATCGGAGGTTTGGGGATGACTGGGAAATAAAACTTTCGGCGAACGAAAATAGATCTTGCGGAACAACGATAAAATTCGCTATCCTCGCTTTCATGAACCGTCTCCGCCTCTCCGCCTCTCCGCCTCTCCGCGGCGATTTTTGTGTTTGGAATGTCTGCCTTTAGTGCATTTGGGCAAAGCCCGACGTACGATTCCTCGCCGACCTACACCTCGACGCCGACTTACACCTCGACGCCGACTTACACTTCGACGCCGACTTACACTTCGACGCCGACTTACACCTCGACGCCGACTTACACCTCGACGCCGACCTACAGCACGACGCCGACCTACAGCACGACGCCGACTTACAGCACGACGCCGACTTACAGCACGACGCCGACTTACAGCACGACGCCGACCTACAGCACGACGCCGACCTACAGCACGACGCCGACCTACAGCACGACGCCGACCTACAGCACGACGCCGACCTACAGCACGACGCCGACCTACAGCACGACGCCGACCTACAGCACGACGCCGACTTACAGCACGACGCCGACTTTGGATGACAACGACGACGACACCGAATCAAAGAATATCAAAAAGATTGTTCGAATTACTCTGAAGGGCACCTTCACAAAGAGTGCGGATAGTAGTGTGAATTCTGCAAGGATCAATGATGCCAAAGCAATATTGGTAAACCAAATCGATCCAACCGGGATTCCATCGATTGACGCGGATTCGCCCTACCTAGTCAATGATTCCTCAGATCCAGAGGTCCGTAACCCGCAGATCACTTTTGAGCAGGGCGAAATCAGTACTTCCAAAACCGATCAGACGACTGTCTATAATTCCGGGCCAACGGAGCTTAGCTCTACGGTTCAGGCTGAAACGGGTGATGTCTGGTCAGTTACCGTCATATACGAGACTTACTTCAATATCGAATGGAATTAGGACTCAAACGAAATCAGACGCTATTTCTTGCAGGAGGTGTTGCGATCGTGGCAGGTATCGCGTTGTCAGCCTTCGAAAGTAAAGTCGGCAATAGATTTAATCTGGAGGAAGAATCACGGGAAAGACAGTGGAATACGCCTTCTCATGACGCAAATGCCGAGAATTTCTCTCCGATTACTCTTTTAGAAATCGCCGAGAAGGGTAGTAAATTGAAACCCGGCTTGGTTTCTGGGGATGATGGTGGGCGAGTTGTTATACGAAAGCCTATTAGTGAGTGGCTCGCCGAGATCGAGAAGACTGCGGAGAGTGATCCCGAAATACGAAGTAGTGTTAATCAGTTCGCGTGGGCGTACCTCGAAGAAAATCCAATCGAAGCTACTGATTGGATTTTATCAAAACTACCCGATGGCGTTTACGCTGGTGCATATGAAATGATGGGAGCGTATTATTCGAAAGAGAACGGGTTCTCGGGGGTTTCGGAGTTAATTGACGGCCTTAGTGTCAATCAGAAAGCCGCACTCCTTGAAGGAGCTTTTCATCATTTGGCTGTGTTGTCCACCGAAGATGCTATTGGGTTTTTGCTCGATCAGGAAGAACAGCAAGCAAGTGGATTTCCTAATCGCAATCGGCTTGTTTCGAAAATATTTTCCGGTGCAACGTCCAGTGGTCGATTTTACGCTGCTATTGAAGCGGCAGATTCGTTCCTTCCAAAGGATCTTCGGGTCGATGCCGTGGACTTCGTCTACCGTCGCTGGGCTAGAAGGGAGCTTTTACCATCTCTGAATAGCATTGTTGAAAGTCAGGCTCATTCTAAGGACTTCGACTACATCTTATCAGGAGTTTTTTCGGTCATCCCGAAGTCTTCATACGGTGAGATTTTAACTTGGTCTGAGAGTGTTCCTTTGGAATTGCGTGACCGCGTGAAGTTAATCTTAGGGGAATGGAACAATTGATAAATTGTGATTGCTTCATCGGGTCCAGATCAATTTAATGTTTCAAGGAAGGAACTTGCTCCTGCAGTCTATGGTGTTTTAGTTATTCTAACTTGGGTGTTGCCTGTTTTGAATAATTCAGGCGTCCTTCCACGAGAATATCAGTTGGTAAATGTTCGCCTTGCTAAAATTACCCACCTCTTCACCCGCCGCCTAGACGACTGGTCATGGTTCGAGATTCAAGCCCGCCTTACTGGCGGCGGTGGTCAGTGGGTCACGCTGCGCCTTTCCGACTATTCGGGAATGCAGAACTACGGCTACCTGACCCGTCTGGATCGGATTCTCGATGAAGCCGGCTCGCGGGAGCGCGGGCCGAGGGTTCGGCGCGACCTGGCGAGGTGGCTTGCTTCGGTGCATGCACGGCGGTTTCCCGAAAGCCCGACCATTCGCGAACTTCGGTTCCTCCGGGTGTCTGCGCCAGTGGGGGCCGAGTTGCTTGCCCAGCCCAGCGGTCACTGGGTGCGACCAGCGTTGGAGGCTGTCCCGGTGGAATGGGTGCGGGAGATTGCGATTGTCACCGATCAAGAATGGAACCCCAGGGCGTCATCGCCCGGTGCGCGATGAAGCGTCGGTTCCTCACGACAGCGATGCGAGAAAGCCTCGTGGCGGAGCAATCGGTGGCTCGCTTTCGGCTTTTCGAATGTGCTTTTACCGTGGCCTTTCTTTTGTATATGGGGCGCAACCTGCTTCATCCGATGGAGTGGCTTACGGCGGAAGGCTTTCATCTCGCTGAGGGGTTGCAACGCCCTGGCTCGCTACCGCCTTTCCCGCTCCTCCCAAGTTGGGGGGTCCCCATTTTTACGGGAGCTCTACTCTGGTCGGGCTGGATTGTGGGGTTCAGGTCCCGCTGGCGACGCTTCGGATTCGGGGCGCTGGCATTGCTCGCACTCTACGCCGAGGGAGTCGATTCTGCCTCCGCATTCGCTTTAAACAAGATCTATGGCGCGGGCTTCATCTTCCTGCTCTTTGCGCCGGGATACGGGGGGAATCCACCGCGAGGATCGGTGATGTCGGTCCGTGTCTTTCAGATGATGCTGTTGACGATCTATTTTGCGACAGGATTCACTAAAGTGTATGGCGGGGACTGGCTGATCCATACCGACGTCGTCTGGTCGCACGCGCAGGGGTATTACTGCACCGAGTTCGCCGCTTTTCTTCTGCGGCACCTCCCTCCCTTCGGATGGACGATCGTCCAGTATTCGGTAATCGTTTTCGAACTGGGCGCGCCGGTGTGGTTCGTATGGCGACGGACTCGTCCTTTCGCGATCCTCTTCGGCCTTTCCTTTCATCTGGGGATCGCGCTGATGATGCAGGCCGTCTGGGTGTTCAGCCTCCAGATAGTCACGTTTTACGTTTTGTTTTTGCCTGAGAAGACGGCAGCGAATTGGTTGAATCGGCTGACTGATGTGGGCCGGAATCTTTTAAGAAACGGAACTCGCGATTAGGGTTCTGAAGGCCGCATCTGAGAATCGGGTGTTTCTCCCGCCCCCCCTCACGCCATCAGCGCCTTGACCGGCTTGACCATTTCGACGCCGGTGAGTCTACCGTCGAGGCCCTGGTGTTTGTAGGTGAGACGTTCATGATTAAACCCTAACAACTGCATCACGGTGGCGTGGAATTCGCTGATGTGGAGCGGATCGCGCACGATGTTGTAGCTGAAGTCATCGGTCTCGCCGTAGATCGCGCCGGGCTTTGCGCCGCCGCCGGCCATCCACATGCTGAAGCAGCGCGGGTGGTGGTCGCGGCCGTAGTTTTCCTTCGTCAGGTTGCCCTGGCTGTAGATGGTGCGGCCGAATTCACCGCCCCAGATGATGAGGGTGTCCTCGAACATGCCGCGCTGCTTGAGATCCTGAATGAGGCCGGCGCAGGGCTGATCGACGTCGCGGCACTGGTCGGGCATGCGCCCGCCGACGTTGGAGTGGTGGTCCCAATTGTTGTGATAGATCTGGACGAAGCGCACGCCACGCTCGGCGAGACGACGGGCCATGAGGACGGAGTTGGCGAAGGAGCCGGGGGTCTTCGCGGCTTCGCCGTAGAGCTTGTAGGTATGCTCGGGCTCGGACTTGATGTCGGTGAGCTCGGGCACGCTGGCCTGCATGCGGAAGGCCATCTCGTATTGCTGGATCCGCACCCGGGTCTCGGGGTCGGCGAAGGTCTCGTAGTTGAGCTGGTTCATCCCGTTGATGCCGTCGATGGTCTGGCGACGCACCGAGTCGGGCACGCCGGGAGGATTGTTGATGAAGAGGATGGGATCGCCCTTGCTGCGGAAGGAGACCCCGGCGTGCTCGCCGGGGAGGTAGCCGCTCGACCAGAGGCGGGCGGAGATGGCCTGCTCTTGCTCACGGTTCGTCGGGGTTGCAACGAGGACAACGAAGGTGGGCAGGTTCTCATTCATCGAACCGAGTCCGTAGGAGGCCCAGGCCCCGAGGCAGGGACGGCCAGTGACCTGATTGCCGGTCTGCATCGCGGCGATGGCGGGCTCGTGATTGATCGCCTCGGTGTGGAGCGAGCGCATCCAGCAGATGTCATCGGCGCGTTCGCCGAGGTAGGGGAGGAGATCGCGGTTCATCCACATGCCGCACTCGCCGCGCTGAGTGAACTCATACTTCGACGGGGCGATGGGGAAGCGGGCCTGGCCGCTCGTCATCGTGGTGAGACGCTGGCCCTGGCGGATGCTCTCGGGCAGGTCTTTGTCGTACATTTTCACCATCTCCGGCTTGTAATCGAAGAGATCCATCTGCGAGGGGCCGCCGACCATGTGCAGGTAGATGACACGCTTCGCCTTCGGCGGAAAGTGGGTGACCGGCACATGTGGTTCGCCACCCGATGCCGAAAACACCTGACGCGGACCCATCAGTGACGCGAGAGCGGCGGACCCGAGAAGGTTACGGCCCTTCGCGAAGAAGTGGCGGCGGGTTTGATTAAGCTGGAAGTCGGGGGGGAGCATGGGAGCGAAGAGGGTTTCAAGTTTGAGGTTTCAAGTTTCAAGTTGGTTCCGGGGAGCTGTTTTTTTTGAATTTTGAGCCTTTGATTTCGGTATCGCGCAGGTAGTTTGAAAAACTGTTGAGGAGACGAGAGATCTCGAGGCAGGAGTCGTGGAGCGTTTTCCACTCGTCCTCGTTCAGATATCCTGCATCCAAGGCGATATAGAGCTGGGAGCGGACTTCTCCGCAGGATCCTTTCGCGTGGGAAAGGAACTGGATGAATTCTCTTGACCCGTCGCGTTCAAAACCTTCGGCGATGTTCGAAGTGACCGAGATGACGGCTCTCCTGATCTGATCTTTTAATGCGAAGTCCTTCGAGAATTCACTCTTCCTCGTAGCCGCGTAAATGCCGCGGGCAAGCTCGCGTGCCTTCTGCCAGGAGAGAATATCTTCGAACTGTTGGATCGTTGCCATTTCCTAAAATCTTGAAACGCGAAACCTCAAACTTGAAACCTTTCTCGCGGTCATTTATTCAGCGCCTCATCCAGATTCATGAGCTGGTTGCAGACCATCGTCCACGCCGCGAGGACGGGCGGGGCGATCGCCTTTTCGGCGGGGGTGTCACCGACGGCGAGGAGGGCGGTGGCGTCTTCGGGTGTGTTCTGGTAATGAGAGAGGAGCGAGAGGTGGCTCGATTGCATTAGGTTGCTCTCGACTTCATTGAGCGGCCGGGCGAGGAGACGGCGGGCGATGATGTCGAGGGTGCGATCGCCGTCCCCTTTGCTCTCCTGTAGCGCGAGAGTGGCGAGGCGGCGGGCGGCTTCGATGAACTGCGGATCGTTCAGGGTCACGAGCGCCTGGAGGGGGGTGTTGGTGCGGTCGCGCTTGAGACAACTCACTTCGCGGTTCGGCGCGTTGAAAAGCTCCATGCTCGCGGGTGGGGCCATGCGCTTCCAGTAGTTGTAGACGGTGCGGCGGTAGAGGCCTTCGCCTTTGTCCTGCGCGTATCTGGCAGTGCCCATACCGACGGTCTCCCAGACGTTCTCGGGCTGGTAGGGTTTGGTGCCGGGACCGCCCATGGTGATCGAGAGCGTTCCGCTCGCGGCGAGGGCGCTGTCGCGGATCATTTCGCCGTCCATGCGGTAGCGGGGGCCGCGACTGAGGAGGCGGTTGTCGCGGTCGCTCTCGATCTTCTCAGGCGTGGCTACGGCGACCTGACGGTAGGCGGACGACATGAGAATCGTTTTGAAAAGTGCCTTCGTGTCCCAGCCTGATTCGATGAATGTCAGGGCGAGCCAGTCGAGCAGTTGGGGATGGCTCGGGGCCGCACCCATGATCCCGAAATCGTCGGGGGTGGCGACGATGCCGGTGCCAAAGATCTCCTGCCAGAAGCGGTTCACGGTGACCCGGGCGGTGAGGGGATTGGCCGGGTCAACGAGCCAATTGGCGAGCCCGAGGCGGTTCGCGGGGGCACCTTCGGGCAGGGGATGGAGCACGGCGGGGGGAGCGGCCGCGACCTGCTCACCGACATTGTCGTAAGCGCCGCGCATGAGGATGTTGGCCATGGCGGGGGTGTCCGAGCGCTCTTCCTGGATGTGGGTCACGGGACTGCGACCTTTGATCACGTCGCGTTCTCCCTCGAGTCTCACGACAGCGAGATTGAGATCCTGCCAGGGTTTGTCACGGGTGGCGAGGTAGTGTTGGAAGAGGCTCTCGGACTGCTCGGGCTTACGCTTTTCCCCGGCGGCGAGGGCGGCATTGAGAGCGGGGAGCTGGTGGAGACTCGTGGCTTCGAGGGCGCTGAGTTGCTTTTTGAAGATTCGGAGGTCCTGCACCTGACCGTCGGTGAAGTGCATGCTGGAACTGCGCTGGCCGAGGCGGAGCGGGGTGTTGCTGCGTGTCTCGGCGTCGGGTTTGAGTTTGTCGCTGGTGGCGCGCAAAGGAGCGTCGGCACCGTTGAGGTAGAGTTTCACTCCTCCCGCTTTCCCGCTGCCGTCATAGGTCACGGTGACATGCTGCCACTGGCCGGGCGCGAGGACGGCTTTGGTGGTGGTGACCTTCAGCGCGTTGTCGGGCCAGGTGTCAATGAGGTGAAAGGCAAGGTTGCGGCTTTCCTGGAGGAGGTCCCAGCCGCGATGGGCGGCCTTGTCGTCCATGCGGGCAACGATGGAACCGCTAAACCCATCTTTCGGCGAACGGACCCAGACGGAAAGGCTGAAGGGCTCGTTGCGGGCAAAATTGGCGTGGTCGCCGAGCTCGACGGGCGTCTCTTTCTTCAGAACGGGGGCTTGGCCGAATCGGCCTCCTGCGGCCCAGGTGAGGTCACCGGTTGCTTTGAAGGTTGCGGCGGCGGGGAGGCGGGCGGCGAGATCCGAGCCTTTGCCTTCGTTCAGCGGGAGATGCAGGACGAGTTGCTCGCGGGGCATCCCTTCGTCGAAGATCGTCGGTGTCGCGGAGGTGAGCCAGGTGTCGAATTCGGGTTTGGCCGCGTTGCGGCGCTCTTGCCGTTTCGTCGAGGCGGTTGCGATCTCGCCGGGCAGGGCGCTCCAGCGGGGGCGGTCGACCTCGGCCGGCACGACGAGGATGGGGCCGCTGTCTTTCACGTTTCCGTCTTTGGCTGGCTGAGTCGTGTTGCGGAAAAAGGCGGCCATGGAGTAGTAGTCCTTCGCCGAGACGGGATCGAACTTGTGATCGTGGCACTGGGCGCAGTTGAGGGTCAGACCGAGATAGACCCAGCCGAGAGTCTGGACCCTGTCAGAGGCATAAAGGGCGACGTTTTCCTCATCGATCGTGCCGCCCTCGTTGGTCGTCATGTTGCAGCGCTGGAAGCCGGTCGCGATGAGCTGCGCTTCGGTGGGGGTGGGAAGGAGGTCGCCGGCGATCTGTTCGATGGTGAATTGATCAAAGGAGAGATTGCGATTGAACGCCCCGATGACCCAGTCGCGATACAGCCACATCTCCCGGTAGTTGTCGAAATGGAGACCGTGGGTGTCGGCGTAGCGGGCCGCGTCGAGCCAGTAGCGTCCGCGGTGCTCGCCCCAGTGAGGTGAGGCGAGATAGCGGTCGATGAGCTTTTCGTAGGCCGATGGATCCTGATCCGCGACGAAGGCCTCCACCTCGGCCGGAGTCGGGGGCAGACCGGTGAGGTCGAGGGCGACGCGGCGGGCGAGGGCGCGTCGATCCGCTGCGGGGGCTGCGGTGAGCCCGGCCTTGTCGAGGCCCGCCAGGATAAATTGATCGATGGGGTTGGTGGCCCAGTCCTTTTTCGAGACCTCGGGGAGAACGGGCTGCTCGGGTTTTACAAAACTCCAATGGGGCTGCCATTTTGCTCCCTCGGTGATCCAGCGACGGACGATCTCGATCTGCTCGGGCTTGAGCTCCTTGTGGGAATCCGGCGGCGGCATGATGTCGTCCGGATTCTCGGTGATGAGGCGGTCGTAGAGGGGGCTTTCCTCAGGTTTACCGGGGATCACGACGGGATCGGCACCTTCTCCACCAAAGAAGCTTTTTTCGGTGTCAAGCCGGAGGTCCGCCTTGCGGGTGCCGGAATCGGGCCCGTGGCAATGGAAGCAGGCGTCGGCGAGGATGGGGCGCACGTCGCGATTAAACGAGAGCGCCGCATCGGCGGCACCGAGGGAGGAGGTGAAGCCGCAGGCAGCCGGGAGCAGGAGGAGAGTTTTCCGGATCATGGGGAGGTTTCGAGATCGAGTCTGGACGGGGAGAAAGGGGCTTGCGCTGTTGGAACGGAATCGCCCATAGATAAACGTCGCAGAATGACTCCAAACTTACGCGGAAAAAGGGGCGGAAGTCGGCGCGATCATGGCGGGGACAGGCCTTCCCGACTCTCAGAGCACGCCAGATGAGGCCCTCACCCGCACTTCCCCGACCCGCATCCGCTGCTGCCGCATCCGCCCGACTTCTTCTTCCTCTTCCGCCTGGCGCGGATAACGAAGGCGAGGATCGTCAGGACGACGATGCCGAGGGCGGTCCAGCTTTGCCAGTCGTTCATGGGGTCAGGCGAGGTTGAGGAGGCGGGCGATCTGATAGACGAGCAGCGAGGCTCCCGCCGCAAAAGCCGTCATGAAGATAAACTGCCCCACCGCCCATTTCCACGATCCGGCTTCGCGCGCGACGACGGCCGAGGTGGGCAGACACTGGAGGGCGTAGATGTAGAAAATGAGCAGGGAAATCACCGCCGCCGGTCCGAACATGGGACGGCCATCGGGCCATTTCTCCGCCGAGAGGCGATCGCGGATGTGGTCGCGGGTTTCCTGCTCGTCGTCGCTCACTTCTACCTGGAAAAGCTGCGCCATCGAGCCGACGAAGACCTCGCGCGCGGCGAAAGAGGTGAGGATCGCGGTGCCGGTGCGGCCGTCGAAGCCGAGCGGTTTTACGATGGGCTCGATGAAATGACTTATCCGCCCCACGACGGTGTGGGCGAGGACTTCGGCGGGGTCGTCGCTCTCGAGTTTGGGATAGGTCGTGGCCGCCCATAGCAGGATCATGATCCCGAGGATGAGGGTGCCCGCATTTTTCAAAAAAGCCCAGCCACGGTCGAGAACGTGGCGAAAGATGTAACTCCACTGCGGCCAGCGGTAGGGCGGAAGCTCGAGGAGGAAGTGGCTTTTCACCTCGTCGGGTCCGAGGCGACCGCGCAGGATGCGGGCGACGGCAAAGGCGGTCAGCGTCCCGAGCACGTAGATGGAGAGGAAGACGAGGGCCTGTTTTGACCCGCCCTCACTGCCGCCGAGGAGCATCGGGACGAGGAGCAGGTAGACGGGGAGACGCGCCGAGCAGCTCATCCACGGGGCGACGAAGATGGTCACGAGTCGTTCCTTGGCCGAGTCGATCGTGCGGGTCGCCATCACGCCCGGGATGGCGCAGGCGTAAGAGCTGAGGAGCGGGAGGAAGGCTTTGCCGCTGAGCCCGACCTTCGCCATGAAACCATCCATGAGAAAGGCTGCGCGTGACATGTAGCCCGAGCTCTCGAGCAGTCCGATGAAAAAGAAGAGCAACAGGATCTGCGGCAGGAAGATGACGACCGCGCCGACGCCGCCAATGACGCCCTGGGTGAGGAGATCGCGCAGGTCGCCCCGCGCCAAGGCATTTTCCACCTTACCGATGAGGAAATCCTGGAGGGACTCGATCCAGCCCATCGGGATCCCGGCGAAGGAAAAGATCGACCAGAAAAGGGCGAACATGATCCCGATGAAGCAGGCCCAGCCGAGGATGGGATGGAGGAGCACGGCATCGAGTTTGTCAGAGAAATTGCTGCTGTGCAGGGTCGGGCGTCGGGCCGCGAGAGTTGCCGCGTCGAAGCCGAACTGTCGCCGTGCTTCGGTGTTGCCCGTTTCCCAGCGCGGCTCGGGAGCATTCGGGAAAGGGTGGCGCGTCGCCTGTTTCAGCTCGACGAGTCCCTTGCCTTTGTTCGCCTGGATCGGGACGACAGGGACGCCGAGTTCCTCGGAGAGCTTCACCGGATCGAGCCGCAGTCCCGATTTCTCCGCCATGTCGACCATGTTCAGGGCGATAATGACGGGAATCTTTAACTCGATGATCTCGAGCGCCAGTTGGAGATGGCGCTCCAGATTCGAAGCGTCGAGGACGCAGACGATGAGGTCGGGAAGAGGGTGTTTCGCATTCGTCCCAAGCAGCACACCGCCCGCGATCTGCTGATCGGGGGTTCCACCGGAGAGGGAGTAACAGCCCGGCAGATCGATGAGCGCGAGCTTGCGACCGTTGGGCGTGTAGAACTCGCCGCGTTTGACGCTGACGGTGACGCCGGAGTAATTGCCGACCTTTTCCACGGTGCCGCAGAGGGCGTTGAAAAGAGTCGTCTTCCCTGCGTTCGGATTTCCGGCCAGGGCGACCGTTTCGAGAGGCGTCTCCATGGTGGCAAGGTGGCTCACGAGCCAGTCACCGGGGAAACTTTGACCTGCTCGGCGAGGGCACTGCTCACCGCAAGCCGAGTTCCACAGACCGAGCAAATGAGATTCCGCCCGCCTGCCAGCTTGCGAACCTGAAGCGTTTCGCAAAAGCCGAGATTCCGGAGCTGTTCGCAACCCGGTCCCTCGAGATAGCGGATCTGGAAATCACAACCGACCTGCGCCTGAGCAAGGCTCTGGAGGCCGTCGATTTCGAGATCCTGGACTGTCATGCTGGCCATCTACATTAAGCCTCACGCAATTGAGACACAGTTGCAACAATAAAAGTGCCGGATGTCGGCAACGGTACAAAAGTAGAATTCTCGCCTGTACAAAAGTAGAAAGGATGATTTTCGCTGACGAGCTTAGTGATCTTGATGATTCGCACCATTCCCGGCCTGGATTCGCTGAGGCCGCTGCCCTCCAGCGAGAAGCGCGTGCAGTGGATGTCGGCCTCCGCCATTTCCTCCAGATGCTGCTGCGTCAGGTTCTCGTTCGGGGTGACGAGGAGGATGTTGTCGATGGGATGGCCCGCCTCGCGGGCGTATTGACGGAATTGAAGATCAGAAATCACAGGGACACAGAAATCACAGGTTCATAATCTGAAGTTCGCTCTTGCCGGAAAGTGTTCGCGGAAACGGAGTCGAGAATTCAGTCTTCGAAAAGACCGCTGCCCAAACTCTCAAAAAGCGCATTTCCAATTTTTCCCCGTGCATTATCCTTCTCTCACGTGATTATCCGCCCGTCCATCCTCCTTCGCCTTGCGCCGATGCTCCTTGCCGCAGGCCTCGCTCCGTCGGCTTTCGCGAACCATTTCGTCGAGTCGGGCAATGAACGCGTCCCCGCCAAAGAATACGAAGCCGGCACCCTCGTCTCGCACAAGCGCTTTCTCTGGAGCGGGTCACGCGTCCAGCAGGAGCGCAGTGCCAGCGGGGCCGAGGTTCTGGTGACCTACACCGGTTCGGGCGGGGCGGATTTTGGGGCCGGGAGCGGGGGCGTGCCGGTGAAACGCCATTATCTGAGCGATCATCTCGGCAGCGTGCGGAATGTGGTGGATGTGGATGGAGTGGAGATCGTGAGCTACGACTACGATCCGTATGGGGTGCGCGAGAAGATCTTTGCTTCAACCGGGGCGGGCGGCTACGAGGCGAGTCCCGGTTACACCGGGCATTTCCACCATGCGGCGTCGGGGGTGGTTCTGACGCTTAATCGGGGCTACGAGCCCGAGACAGGCCGGTGGCTGAGCGCGGATCCGCTGGGAGAAGCGGGGGGATTGAATTTGTATGGGTATGTCGGGGGTGATCCGGTCAACTTTTGGGATCCTGATGGGCAACACCCGGCTTTGAAGAGCATGGCCGCGTCAACCGCGATGCTCTCTGCCGCTCTGGCGGCGAATTCACCGGGGGTTGCCGGAGCGGCGGCGGGTGCGGCAATGGGTTTGGCGGAGGAGGCGATTGCACAAGCGGCCGATGCAATCGGGGTGGCAGTAGCGACACGGGGTTGTCCCAACATGAGAGACCTTGTTCCCGGACGTGATCCTGACTTTACCGGCGCGGCCGCATGAGGTGCGGTCGCGGGAGGTGCGGTCGCGGGTGGCGTCGGTGGATACATCGGGTCTAAGATCGGAACGGTGGTTCGGGCGGTGGGGAAGCTGCTTGGGAAGGGAAGGAAGAATACAATGCCGTCGCGAATTTATCGCGGGGCAACACAAGGCAACGCTAACCACGTTCCGCTGAGAGAAGGTGAACAGGCGGTATCATTCCGTGATTCGATGAGCAATGCACTACCGCCGCCGGGCGAACCACTTCAGCCAGTACCAGACAAATTGCCTGTCCCTTGCCTGTCCTCGTCCTATAATTTACCTGTCGCTTTTGGTGAATGTCCCCTGGTGGTGATTGGGGCGGGCCTTATTGCTGCGCCGTTTTTGTTTGGGGTCCGGGCTATTTGGCAGGGTGGGGTGTGGCACGCAACCCTGTTGCATCGACTGCCTCCTCTGCTGTGGGGGAAAGCATTTCACGGAAGTCGTCCCAGTCGGGCATTTGTTCGTTGGGCGGCCAGAAGATCGAGGCGCGGATCGCGGCAATGACGCCCTGGGCACAGATTCGGGCGGATGTGATAGTGGCCTCGTCGAGCGTGCTCCAGAGGTCGATTCGGACCTCGGCTTCGGTTTTGCCGAGGGTCACGTATCCGGCGGAAATAGTCTCGCCGGGGAAACGTTCGGCCATGGCAAGGCAGTAAAGGGGGATCTGGAGATCGACCCAGTGGACGGGTTTGCCCCTCTCATCCTGACAAAGTGACCAATCGGGAAAAGAGGCGGGATCCTCGGTGCGCTTCACATTGACGCGGTGGTAGCGATCAACGGTCTTGAGGCGGCCGTCCTCTACCGGCGAGATCGTTTTGAAATCAAAGACGCGCAGTCCGTGTTGCGGGTGGCTCTCGATGCGGTCGATGCGACCGGTCACGGGCATGCCGTCGATGCTGAATGGCGGCCCCCCGCCCGGAGATTCCTCTTTCCCGAAGGGGGTCTCGACCTCGAGGATCTCCCAGCCGAGGGCACGTTCCGTCGCTTCGATCCCGGCCCAGTAAGCGAGGCGCTGCCGGGCGGCTTCGCGCTGGATGACGATCGGAGTAGTGAGGCGCGAACCGAAGCGGTTTCCGAGCCAGCGGTCGATCGCGTCGTAAAAGAAGCCAGTGATCGCAGTCGCGTCGCTGGAGTGACGCATGGTCTCGTCGCGCCCGAGGGCCTCGAGCGTGTCGTGGACGAGGTTGCCGAAGTCGCGGGAGTCGAGTTCGTTCTTGTCTGCCTCGATTTTCTCCATGCCGAGTCCGAATCTGAGGTAGTAGCGGAACGGGCAGGTGAGGTATTGCTTGAAGCCGGTGACGCTGATGCGCTGGTAGATTTTGTTGTCGGCGGGCAGGGGGGCGGGCTTGAGCTTCCAGGCGATGGAGCGGGGGAGGGGAGGATGCTCGAGCTCGTTCTCGCTGAAAAGATGGAGAGTGCGTTCGGCGAGGGCGGAGTCCTGACATTGAAACAACAGGCGCGAGGGGCGGAGCGGATCGCCGCTGGTTCCCTGGCGTCCGAAGAGGAGGTCGAGTCTGCCGCCGGAGCATCGTCGCGTCTCGATGAGGGTGGTGAAAAGATAGGCGTCGCGGGCAAAGCGTTCGTCGTTGTTCTGGATCCCGAGGGTGCGCCGGGCCGAGTCGGGGAGAAAGGCGTGTCCGATGATGGCCTCGGGCACGGCATGGTCGTTCATCCCCGTGACGATGAGGTGGGGAGCATCTTCCCAGAGTAGTTCGAGCCAGCCCTGGAGGTCGATGTCATTCGCACCGCGATCCGGATAGACTCGGCGATCCGCGAGCGCGCTGAGGAGGAGTTCGAAGTGATCAGCGACGGTGGCGGGTCGGGAGAAAGCGGCGGCGGCGGAAGCGATGTCGGCGGCGAGTGAGTGAATCGCGGCGGCGACTTCGCTGAAGACGGCTTCGACGGGATCGTGCGGGGCGAAGCGCTTCTCTTCGAAGATGGCGGAGAGGTAGTCGCTGAGGACGGCGGTGTATTCCTCTTTACGGAAGCGGGTGGACCAGGACTGTGTCCAGGCAATCACTTCGGCGAGGGCGGGAACTTTGTGGGCGCGTTTCCGGGCGCTCGCGAGGGCATTGCCGAGGCGGTCGGGCAGAGTCTCGGCGGCGAGTTCGTCGAAGTGTTTGAGGAGGCGGCCGACGGAGGGTGCGGATTCGGTCGGGACCGATTTGAGAGCGGCGGCGAGGTAGCCGGGACAACGGAGGAGCAGGGCGAATGCGTCGTAGCGATCCGTCGTGAGGAGCTGGTGGGTGAGCTTGAGCAGGTAGTAGAGGCCCTCTTTGGAAATGGGTTTTCCGGCCGGATCGTAGCTGCTGCACCCCGCGTCGTTGAGGCGCTGCTCGAGGGTGGGGGCGACTTCGGGATCGGGGATGCCGATGGCAACGAGGGCGGCGGGATTGGGGACGGGCGCGATGACCTCGCGACAGAGATCGGCCTGGGCCGCAGGATTGGCGCACTGGTGAATGGACTGATCGGGTTTTGGAATGGGGATCTCCCTGGTCAGCCACGCGTCGGGGAGGGGGCGTCCGAAGGCGTCAAAAAGGGAGTGTTCCGACTCGGGGGCGTGTACGAGGATGGTCGTAGGGACTGCCGCGGCATGTCGGGTGAGGGCGCGGAGGGCGAGCGGTTTCAGATCGGGCACGGCGGCGACGACGAGATGGCGGATGCCTGGCGGGAGTGCCCCGACGGTCGCGGCGTTGCGGGAGCTGAGACCGGGATCGAGGAGGCCGCATTTTTCCGTGAGGGTGATGGCGCGGGCTTCGATCCCGGCGAGTTCGGCCCAGCGACCGGGCTCGATGTCATGGCTGGCGAGGATCTCCGCCGCTTCGCTGAAGTCGAGGTCGGACTCGATGAGGAGACTGCGCACCCGCAGTAGCTCGGAGGCATTGTCATTCGCCCACTTGAGCTGTCGCTCGACCGGATCGACGGGAAAGACACGACGATAGGACGCGAGGGGCAGGTCGAGGAGGAGCCCGGTCCAGATGAGTTGGGTCGTCCAGGGCGAGGCGACGGGTGTCCCGGTCCCATCGAGGCGAGCGGCCGCGTAGAGGAAATCCGGGGTGACGACGAGGGGCGGGAGCACGGCCGAGTCGAAGCGGGCCGCGTCTACGGCGAGGGCCTCGCGGAGCCGGCGTCCGGCATGGCGAGTCGGGACGAGGACGAGGTGGTCGGAGAGATCGAGCGATCCGCGCCCATCCCAGTCACGGGAGAGAAAGGCAACCGTCGTCGTCAGGACAGGCGCGTCCCAACCGGTGAAGTGACGGGTGAGAGAGGTGGGGTAGGAATGGAGTGGGTCGGCGATGAGAGACTTATACAACAATCTCTTAATTCTCCAACGACAGATCCGGGAGAAGAGGAACGCCTCCAAACGAAATTTTTTGCGCCCCTATTCCCATGTCAGAGATTTCTCCTATGACATGCCTTCCTTCTGTGAGCTTACGGTAGGGGAACTCGGCCCGAGCGACCGGATGGGCTTCTTTCGACGACCGGCGGGAACGGACAAAAAAGTGGCTTCGGCTTCCGCCGAAGAGCCGGCGGGAAAGGGCGCGACTCGCCGGTTGAAGCAACGGGGACACCGATTCCCAACTTTGAATGCGACCGCCCGCTTGGGTTTCGCGGGGTGCCGGTGAGGAGATGCGGATGAAGGCGTTTGCGCGTCGCACAGGAAGATGTGGTTATGCAGGAGTCACAAGTTGTTGCCGCCCTGGCTGCGCAGTTCGGAGACAGGTTTACCGGTTCTCAGGAGTTCCACGGCCTGCATCTTGAACTCTTCGGTGTATCGTTTACGGGGCTTGCTGAACATAATCTTAATTTTCGTCGTTGATGGTCCAAAAAGCTAGCGCACCTCAGGATTGTTTGCCGAACCACTTCCTCCGGAGTCGCGATGACATCGCAACTTCGAATCTTGCATTCAACGAACCGCTCCTCTTTGTGGTAAAAAACGGTTGGTCGGTAGCTTTCTAGATCAATCATGGCATCAAGATGTTCGTCAACCGTGCTAACCGGAGAATCGTTCCCGGGAACCCGGGATGCGTTTGCGTGGGGTGTTCCTTGCCGAGATACAGGCCCTGATTGCGTCGGTTAAGGTCTTTACGTGATAGGGAAGTCTCTGTCCAGCTCGCCATGTCGTCGGCAAATCCGTGAAATTGACAATCAAGCGCAACATTTCACTCCTGCGCTCCGCGACAGGAACAATCCGCTTGCCCTTCTCGCCTATTCTATGCGATTAACCCCGCATCATGGATGAAGTCTTACCGGGCGAGCAGGTTCAGTCTGTCAACGAAATCATGGCGCGGGCCCGTGCCGAGGTCGCGAAGGTCATCATCGGGCAGGACAGGGTCGTGGACTTCTGTCTCATCGCCATCTTCACCGGCAGCCACATCCTCATCGAAGGCGTCCCCGGCGTCGCGAAAACTCTCCTCGTGCGCACCCTCGCGAAGGTTCTCGGGACCGATTTTTCCCGCATCCAGTTCACCCCCGACCTGATGCCCTCGGATATCACCGGGACGAGCGTCTTTAATCTGCAGGAAGGCTCCTTTCACCTCGTCAAAGGTCCCGTCTTCACCTCTTTCCTCCTCGCCGACGAGATCAACCGGGCACCCGCCAAGACGCAGTCCGCCCTGCTCCAGGCGATGCAGGAGCGACTCGTCACGATCGATGGGGTGACTCACCGCCTTCCCGACAGTTTTACCGTCTTCGCAACGCAGAATCCCATCGAGTACGAGGGCACCTATCCGCTTCCCGAAGCGCAAAAAGATCGCTTTCTCCTCCGCGTCGAGATGGGCTATCCCGACGCCGCCTCCGAGCTGCAGCTCGCGATGCAGTCCCTCGGAACAGATACGCCCGAGCACATCCTCGCCGGTGAAAGCATCGAGAGCGTCCTGACTGACGCGCAGATCCATCAGGTGAAAGAGGCCCTGCACGCCATCACGATGAAGGACGAACTTGTCAGCTACGTCGTCGAGATCGTGCGGCGCTCGCGCGACCTCGACAGCATCCAGGTCGGGGCGGGACCCCGTGCGACCCAGGCGCTCCTCCTCTCGAGCCGCGCCCTCGCCGCGATCGAAGGACGCGACTACGTCACCCCCGACGACGTCCGCGCGATGGCCTACCCCGTCCTTTCCCACCGCCTCGTCCTGCGGCCCGAGTATGAAATCGAGGGCGTCACCGTCGCCGAGGCGGTCAACAAACTCCTCGAGTCCGTCGCGGTGCCGCGCTGACCCATCTCTCCCGCCGCGATGCGACCGGTGCCGAACATTCCCCTGCTCTGGATCGCCCTCCTCGTTGTGGTGCCCGCCTCGAGCTGGGTCGTCTACGCGGCAGGTGATCCCGGTCTTAGCGTCCTCCCCGCCGCCGCCGCCCTCGCCCTCTTTTTCCTCGCTGCGGTGCTCGATATCGTGCGCTCCTCGTCGCGTCTCGCCGGACTCTCCGTGACCGTGCCCGAGCTACTCCGCTGCACCAAAGGCCGCGAGCTGCCCGTGCCGGTGACCTTTGCGAACACTGGCACGACTCTCGCCTCGCTCCGCTACGGTATCGCTACGCCCCTCGACTTCCGCGCCGCCGGGGAGCTCATTGGGCGGATCACCGCTCTCGAGCAGGGAAAAATGCGGGCTGTCGAGTATCCCTTCCTCCCCCTGCGTCGCGGGCGTTTTTTCCTCGAGACCCTCCACGTCGAGACCCCGTCGCGGTGGGGGCTCTGGCTTTTGCGCAAACGCTTCGCTCTCGCCACCGAGGTGCGTGTCTATCCCGACCTCCGCGCCGAGCGCAAGCGTCTCGCGAGCCTCTTCCTGATGCGGGGGAACGACGGCAACCGGGCCGTGCGGCAGGTCGGGAAAGGGCGCGATTTCGAGCAACTCCGCGACTACCAGCCCGGCGACGACTACATCGACATCGACTGGAAAGCGACCGCCCGACGCCAGCGTCCCGTCACCCGCACCTACCAGATCGAGCGCACCCAGGAGATCTACGTCATCGTCGATCACTCTCGCCTCAGCGCCCGCGAGATCCGAGTCGGAGTCGAAAAAGCGACCGAGGGTGACTGGCTCTACCGCGAGGACTCCGCCGGCGGCGAGCATCTCGTCACGACCCAGCTCGAGAAATTTCTCCACTGTTCCCTCATCCTCGCCTCCGTCGCCGAACGGCAGGGTGATCTCTTCGGCTTCATCAGCTTCGCTGACAAAGAGGACCGCTTCATCCGCGCCCGCAATGGCAAAGACCACTACAACCTAGTCCGCGACGCCCTCTACACCCTCGAGCCCAAGCCCGTCGCCCCCGACTTCGAGCAGCTCATGATCGCCCTGCGCCGGCGACTCACGCGGCGGGCGCTCCTCGTCATGCTCATCGATCTCAGCGACCCGCTCACCGCCGAGCAGTTTTACCAGGCTCTCCCTCTCATCAACCGGCAGCATCTCGTCCTCGTCAACATGGTCCGCCCTGAAAAAGCCGCGCCGCTCTTTTCGCCGAAAAACCTCCCCGCGACCGTCTCGCAAGTCTACGATCAACTCGGAGGCCACTTCCAGTGGCAGGAGCTCCGCGAGACAGCCAACCGGCTCCGCCATCTCGGCGTCGAACTGGGCACCCCCGAGCACGAAGAACTCTGCGCTGAAACTGTCTCGCAATATTTGAGGGTGAAACGGCGGCAATTGATATAAGTTCGCGGTGGCGACGTGGATCTCACCACTACGGTGGAAGAGGAACTCCGTCACGAAAGGGAAAGGAGGAACAAAATGAGAGAAACAAAGATCAAATCATTATATATTCGAACCACTTTCCTGAAGATGAAAACACGCGCCGGTCTCCTTTACGCCCTTTTCTTTGTCATACTGTGCTCGGTCGGCTCGATCGAGGCGCAGACGCTCACCAAGAAGCAGACCAAAAAATACAAGGGCGAGTATCTTGGCATCGTCTCCGGGATTGCGGGGAGCACCTCCGCCGGCACCGTGCCTGTGAGGTTTGAGAGCCGAGTTACTTTTACCGGAGAGTCGCGCGAGTTCCTCAGTCCGCAGATCTCCAACCTGTATTCCTCGCCGGTGCACCGTATCGTCTACCGCAAACCCATCGGCAACGACCGTCGCATCAAGATCACCGGATATTACGTCGGCACCGCCATCAATCCCTCCACAGGCCTGCCGGAACCCGTCTCCGGTATCCGCAAGATGGTCATCACTGATCGGGGCAAGGATAAGAACGTGCGCTTCATCATGCGTTTCACCGATACGCTCAGGGAAGGCGGATTCGCCGCTCAGGATCTCAAAGGGACTCTCGGCAAGGAGAAGTGAACAAGAGCCGCCCACGGGCGCGCTTGATTCTCAGACCATTATCGAGTAAGAGAAAGAGGTAGAGCCGGTGTGGCGGAATGGTAGACGCTGCGGACTTAAAATCCGCTGATTATTGCAATCGTACGGGTTCGAGTCCCGTTGCCGGTATCTCTTACAATCAACGACTTGTGAATCTTTTAAATTGATTTACAAGGGGTTACGTTGGTATCAGGCCCT
>Ga0209390_10004039_pt1 | contig 22630 bp, 18 predicted proteins | sample BON01_FD_187212 | JGI IMG/M metagenome (GOLD analysis project Ga0209390, IMG submission 187212) | Freshwater microbial communities from Lake Bonney liftoff mats and glacier meltwater in Antarctica - BON-01 (SPAdes) (version 2) | ecosystem: Environmental > Aquatic > Freshwater > Ice > Glacier... | reverse complement strand
TTTGGCAGCTCTAAAAATGTCTTAAACCAATCGTGTTTTGACTTCCCAAACATTTCGATTTGATTCCAGTTTTCAGCACCACAAATCACCGCAGACATCGTAATGACAATTATATCGGTCAATAAATGCTCTTTTTTTCTTTCAATTCTATGATCTTTCATTTTTGAAAGAAGCTCAATAATATTTTTATTTTTCATAACTTATACATCTGATTATCAGATAAATATACAAATCATAAATTATTTAAATAGCATTTAATTAACGGATTATCAGATAGTTATTAACATTTTTAAGTAAGGTTTTAATGCGTCTGCCCTGGTTCTTGGTTGGGTAAACTTCGTTTTAAAATGAATAATACCAAAATAAGTCGGCTTAGCGGAAACTTAGGTGAATTCCTTGAAATCAAAAAGCGCTTAATGGAAGGAAATAATTAGATTAATTAAAGTACTTACCATACATCAATTTTTAAACGTTTTATCTTCTCTACTTTTGATCTAGAATCAAAATAGAAATCAAATGAAAAGAATTTCAACATTATTAATTACAATCACTTTACTTTCATCTTGGGCAATAAAGGCAGATGACGAAAGTAAATTGAAAGATCATAACACAAACGTAAAAACAGAAAACAACAGCAAAATGAAAAAAGTATTATTTGTATTAACAAGTCACGAAGATTTAGGAAACACTGGTGAAAAAACAGGATTCTGGATCGAAGAATTTGCCGCTCCTTATTATGTAATGATTGACAATGGATTTGAAGTTACGATTGCATCTCCCAAAGGTGGACAACCACCAATTGACCCCAAAAGTGCCTCTCCAGATTCTCAAACACCAGCTACTGTAAGATTCAACAAAGACACAATAACTCAAGCACTTTTAGCTAAGACGGTTAAATTGAAGTCGATAAATCCAGCAGATTACGACGCGGTGTTTTATCCTGGTGGTCACGGACCATTATGGGATTTAGCAGAGGACAAAAACTCAATCGCTCTAATTGAAGTGTTCTATAATACTGGAAAACCAGTTGCTGCGGTATGTCACGCTCCTGCTATTTTCAAACACACTAAAAAAGCAGATGGAACTTCTTTGGTAAAAGGAAAGAAAGTTACTGGATTCACAAACTCTGAAGAAGCTGCGGTTCAATTGACTTCAGTTGTCCCTTTTTTAGTGGAAGACATGTTGAAAAGCAACGGTGGAATTTATTCTAAAAAAGCAGATTGGAATCCGTATGCTGTTGAAGATGGTTTATTGATTACAGGTCAAAATCCTTCATCATCTGAGTTGGTAGCTGAAATATTATTAAAGAAACTGAAATAATAGTTAAATCCTAACCTCATTTTCGAAATAGCGACTTGGATTATACTTCAATTCGCTATTCGTTTTTGCATCTTTGTACTTTAAGATAAAATCGTAGGCTTCCCAAAAGATGATAAAACTCCAAGAAATAGACTTCCCCTCAGATTGCGAAATTAGCACACATGATTTTTACGATTATGACCCTGAGCATTCATTTAATGAGGAAGACAGTTTGCTTTACTTGAAGGAAGACTTGCTTGAATGCTCATTTCCCGAAGAACATTTGGTAATTGATGTAGGCTGGTACGGCGATATAGTTTCCAATAAAGGGGAATTTAAAATTCAAATTATCCAAGATGCAAATTGGGAAGTTCCTGTAAATGTTATCTATTCAAAATCTATTGAAGAAATTAAAGTGTTGCTGAATAAAATCTTGCAATATTATACGGGTAGTATTACTGGGGAAGAAAACGATAGCTTTTTTTAGAGATCGAATAAGACGTAAAAAATGATAGAAAAATTAAAAATAGACATCGTTTCAGATGTCGTTTGTCCTTGGTGTACCATTGGATATAAACGATTAGAAAAGGCTATTTCAGAAATGGACATAGCCGATAGAGTTGAAATAGAATGGCAACCTTTTGAGTTAAATCCGAATATGCCAGTTGAAGGTCAAAATATTACGGAGCATCTTACAGAAAAATATGGTTCAACAGTGGAGCAGCAAAACCAGTCGAAAAATCAGATGACGGCTGTTGGAAAAGAGTTGGATTTCACCTTCGACTATTTTGAAGATATGCGAATGGTGAATACCTTCGATGCGCATGTTTTAATTGAATATGCAAAAGGTTGTAACAAGCAAACAGAATTAACAATGCGTTTAACGACAGCATTTTTCAGTGAACGAAAGGATGTTTCAAATAGAAAAGTTTTGGAACAAGCTCTGTTGGATGTTGGCTTGAATACTGACGAAGCACTTGCTCAATTAGACAACGAAGAAGTTCGTAGAGAAGTTCAGGGCAAAGAAGATTACTGGAAAAGTTTAGGTGTAAACTCAGTGCCAACAATTGTATTCAATAAAAAAAGCGCTTTAACAGGAGCACAACCTATAGATACTTTTAAGCAAGTGTTGACCGAATTAATGGCTGAACAAACGCAGGGAAATTAACATACGACATGGCTTCTTATGGTTTGAAATAGACATGGAAAAGGCTTTTTTACTTCTGTACACTGCGAGTGCGTCAAGTTGTATTTAACGAGGTGTGAAGTTCAACTAAATTATTGGCTTTATATTCTTAAGGAATTTTATAAAATTTTCTGTGGGCTTCAAAAGCTTAGCCATTTTCTTCCGGTCCTTGAGAGAATGACTAGAAAAATTTATTAGCTTTATAATTAAATAAAATCCAATTAGCAACTATTTTTACCGATAGACAATGCGCATCAAAATATTATCTCTGCTCATATTTACTACACATTTCACTACCTTAGCATCTGCACAACAGATTGTATTTGGCACAAATAACTATGTCGAGTATCAAATTGGAACACTTCCGTTCGTTATTTCAGTGCCACATGGCGGCAGTTTAGAACCTTCATCAATACCAAATAGGTCGTGTAATAATCCTGTTTATGCAACTGATATTTTTACTATTGAAACGGCCCTAGAGATTAAAAATTATCTTTTTAATACAACGGGTTGTTATCCGCATTTGATAATTTCTCACTTGAAACGCAACAAACTTGATCCAAATAGAAATTTATCAGATGGCGCGTGCGGAAATTCACAGGCGGAAACAAGTTGGACCGAATTCCAGAATTTCATCACAACTGCTCGCAACTCAGCTAATCAACAATTTAATAATAAAACTTTTTTTGTGGATTTGCACGGACACGGCAACCTAATTCAAAGAATTGAATTAGGCTACCTACTTTATGATGATGAACTGGAAATGTCCGACAATACACTAAACACAAGTCAATACATTAACTATAGCTCTATCCAAAATTTGGTTTACAACAATTTAAACAACTACACGCATGCTGAACTTTTAAGAGGTGAAAAGTCATTCGGAACGCTCTTAAGCAATCACAATTTCCCTTCAGTCCCCAGTCAGAGCATCCCTTTTCCAGGAACAACTACCAATTATTTTAGCGGAGGATATATTACTGCAAATCAAACTTGTTATTCGTCGGGAATTGACATAAACGGAGTGCAAATGGAATTAAATTTTACGGGGATTCGAGACAGCGCTACCAACAGAGCACAGTTCGCAATAGCTTTTTCGGAAGTTTTAATTGAATATATGAATAGTCATTACAGTATGGCTTGGAATTCTTGTAGCACTTCCCTTTCAGCAAATGACATGACTTTAAATACTTTTCCTGAATTTTACCCAAATCCGGTTAAAAGAGGAGAACAATTTTATGTCGACAATATAGACGACAGAATATATAATTATACCATCTATAATTATTTAGGCCAGGTTTTAAAAATCGGAAAGTTAAAAAAATCAGAAAATACGATAGACACGAAAAATTTTGATTCAGGTATTTATTTAATTCATATTTCAAATAGGCAAAGCGCCCAGAACGTGATTAAAAAGCTGATTGTTGACTAAAAAATTTTACGCTTAGACCTTTGGCTCAATCACCTTTCTCTGATAAATCAAGAATTGTACTTTGGAATCCAGAGCGTCAACATACAACAAACCTTTCCAAGAAAGTGAATAGTTAGAACGTGCACAAACGAACTGTGATGAACTAGCAAGATGGATTCTTCGTTGCGGGATAGAAATAGTAGTGTGGAATTTTCCTGAAAAGAGTATCTTTTTAATCCAATTGTGTGCTATTCCCCAGCACAAGAATAGTCAAAAACAACTCGAAACCCGACTGTTTTATCAGATTCTGAAAATTCTGTTTTCGAGTCAATTCGCACATCATAACCTGGATTTTTCCAAGAGCCGCCAACAGCAATTCCTTTTTCACTGATCATTTCGGCTGCGTTTCCACTGAGGTTGTATACCCCAAATTGGTTGGGCCAATAGGATTCGCTTGGTGCGAGGATGTCAAACGAACCACTTGTATGTGTTTGTAAGCCACTTAAACTAACCTCAAATTTGCCTGTTTCTTTGTTTCTCGTGATACATTCTTCGCCAAGTCGGGTGAAATTTCCTAGGATTTGCCCATCTTTATTTCTCGTTAATGAGGAATTCCAGCCATAAGACATATTTGGATCGTCTCCTCTTGCGGCGCGCACATATTCGGTATATGACGGCAATCTGCAAGTTACAATGATTCCAGGAAAATTGATTGAAAGTGCTGCTGAAATAAACCCACAATAAAGTTCAGCGGCTTCATGTGAAATATTGACAACTGGATAATTGTAATATGAAGGATGGCTGTGATAATGAGAAACGAAAGCAACACTAAAAGAATTTTCCGTGGACCAATTTGAGGAATCGATTTGACAAATTTTCAACTTTTCAATCTCATTATTATCCTTTAAATATTTTAAAAATTCCTTGTATTGCCGGTTGGTCACCTCCCCTTTTGAGATGTAGAATCCATTCACCGATTTTTCTTGATTATTGACAAACACTTTTCCTTCTGGAATAAATGTATATGCACTCGTCTTAAGAAATTTTTCAAAAGCTTTTTTCGGATTGGGGGCTAATTTCGATAAACCAAGAACAAAAAAAACTGAGACCAGTAACGCGATTGTAAATGTTTTTTTCATAAAAAATTGTACTATTTGTTTCACCAAAACGAGTTTCGCTAGATTGGTTACAGTTTATTCTACCACAATAATTTTCTCATATCCGCGGAGAAATTAATAATTTTCTCGTACTCGTCCTGTCGTGCAAGCCGCATTTGGTCATTAAAGATCAATATCGCTTCGCCATTACTTTCAATGTGATGAATATCGCTTTCTTCAATTAATTCTCGTAATCCTTTACTTAAGAAATCATCCATTTCTTTCTTATCTTCAACTTTCACCTTAAACTTCGAAGAGAATGTCGGATACAATTGATAATCTATATCCTTACGCTCTTTTATTTTAATATACTTATCGAGCAGACCCTTTCTCTCGATTGTGAACTTTGGAATAGAAAAGGGTAATTTAATCATCTCGACAGTGGTTTGATATTCTTCTAAAGCCAAGTAGGCTCCTTCGTCAAATGTAACATCAGAAACTTCCCAATCCATATTGTTTTCAGTACCCGATATTACATTGGATTTAAATTCAATGGGGCGAGACTTAAAAAAATAAAAAGATTCAAAATACAAGTCTGAAACGGGATCATAAGAGTAGTCCCATCCATTTTTCATGGCCATTATATGAATACTTTTTTCTCGAGATGTCAGCTTCTGTTTTGAATCTTTTGTATTTAGTCTCATCGCCAATTTATGGAACGAGGAAGAAATATGATTCTCCAATCCTATTATTTCCACTTTCCCACCTAAACTTTCGTGCGTTCTTTCAAATTCATAAGTTAGTTCCAAAATGGAAAGATCAATTAGCCGTGAACCAGACAAGTCGATAAGCACATTTGATTTTTCAGGGACTTCTCTATATATTTTATCAATTCTCAATGTTCCCAAAAAATTTGTAATCCCTTTTAATTCTATGTTCACTTTTCCATCTTTTTGGATTTTCATCTTTGTTCCAGAATTGAATATCATATTGAAAAAATCAGAAAATGATAATTTTGCCATCGCGAAATGTACAATCAACGCAAGGAGTAAACCCCCGATAATTCCAGTTAGAATATCTGTAAAAATTACCAGAATTATTGTGGCAACAAAATAAATAACTTGCTCAACTCCTTGTTTATACACTTGTCTAAATACGCGGGGTGACGCCAGCTTAAACCCGTTATACACTAATAAAATTGCCAGTGCCGCTAAGGGAACTTGTTGAATAAATGGCGCCATAATAAAAACGAACATTATCAATAGAATTCCATGGTAGAAATTAGACCATTTTGTTTTCGCGTGGTTGTTGACATTTACCGTACTTCGTACAATTACCGTTACAATTGGCAATCCACCAATGGCGCCTGAGACCATGGTCGCTAAGCCAACACCTATTAAATCTTTGTTGAGATTTGTTCGTCGTTTGTAGGGATCCAATTTATCAACTGCTTTACTGCTCGCCAAAGTGATAATCGTGGAAACCATCGTAACTGATATAACGGCTAACCAAAACGTCAAGGTATATATTTTAGAAAAATTCGGATGTATGATTGCTTCAGCCAAATTATCAGGGATATTTACCAATAAATCTGGCCCAACTTCGTATGCATTACCTAACATTTCTATACTGTGAGGTACAAAAAAATTAAAAAGATAAACCAATGGAAGAGAGAGCAAAAGAACCCAAATTGGAGCCGGTAAAAAGTGAAAAAGTTTGTAACTGATTTTTGAGTGCCAAACCAAAAGCACGAGTCCCATTAATGAAATTATGGCAACAAATGGATTAATATCTTTAAAGTGCGTTACAACACTAATTAAATCGTCAATGATTTTAGTTGAGGTCGCTTCCGTTCCGAGCGCTAAATGAATTTGCTTGGCCACGATGATAATTCCAATTCCCGCCAATATTCCGCGAATCACTGTTGGATGAAAGATGTCGGCAAAACGACCTAACTTTAATATCCCCAAGATTACTTGCAAAGCCCCCGAAATAAAAAAAACAGCTAATGTATAATTGAGTGCTTGTCCTGAACCGTCGTCTAAAGAAGCGATTGCTGTAAGAATTACAGCAATCAGTCCGGCGGCTGGACCATTTATTCCAATATAACTTCCGCGAAAAAGAGTAGCGACTATTCCACCAATTATGGCGGAAATAATACCCGAAATAGGCTCGAATCCCGAAGCAAAAGCCACTGCGAGGCCCAATGGAAGAGCCACAAGCGACACACTTATTGATGCAAGCAAATCACTTTGCCAATTTTCAACTAAACCCTTAAAACCTGTTTTTGGAACTATTTGCATGAAAAGAAATCTCCGAAATTTTAAGCTAGAGACTACACAAGATAGGTATTTTTACTAAAATGGACAGCGGATGAATATTTAAAAGAATCAAGCAAATAAAAAATTCAAATACGTGCTATAATTTCTACTTTTTTTATGCTTTCAACTTTCTTAGATCCTCCCAGAAACTAGGATAACTTTTTTTTACCGCTTCGGGATAATCAATTTGAATTGAGTTCTCTGCGAAAAGTCCCAAAATCGCCACACTCATTGCAATTCTGTGATCATAGTTAGAGCTGACACGTCCTCCGTGAATTTTGTCTTTTCCCTCAATTATCATCGCGTCTATGGCTTCATCAAGGTAAATGGAAATTCCTAATTTCTCAAACTCTGTTTTAACCGTTAATGCCCTATTACTTTCTTTGTTCACCAATCTGCTCAAGCCATAAATTGTGCTAACTCCATTCGTCAAAGCAGCAAACACTGCTAACGTGGGAAATAGATCCGGGCAATCCGTGGCATCGAAAGAAAAAGGTTTGCGCTCTTCACCTCGAATAGACATTCTTTTTTCACGATATTCCACTGTACAATTCGCTGCTTCAAAAGCCTTTAAGATTGCTCTGTCGGCTTGTAAACTATTACTATTTAAACCTTCTACACTAATCTGTTTCCCTAAAGCGGAGGCGACTAACCAATAGGAAGCAGAGCTCCAATCACTTTCAATCGTATAGTTCGTTGGTAAATATTTTTGATTGCCTTTAATTTTAAAATGCCGAAGATTATCATGACTGATCTCCACGCCAAATTTTGACAAGGTATCAATTGTCATTTGGACATATGGTTTACTGTTTAAGTCCTCAACAAATAATTCAGAATCGTTTTCTACTAAAGGCAAGGCCATGAGAAGTCCTGAAATATACTGAGAACTATGCGCTCCGTTTACGGTCAATTTACCCCCGAGATATGGGCCTTCAATTAGGAGCGGTAAAAATCCATTGTAATCTTTTATTTGCGGAATTTTTTCTTCAAAATTTTCTTTAAAAAAAGTCATTGGTCGTGCGGTAAGTGTACCTACTCCATTTATTTCAAATTTACCTTTTTGAGTCATTAAAAAAGAACTGATTAGGCGAGCTCCCAAACCACTTTCTCCGACATTAATTGACAAAAAATTAGGAATATTTGTGGTTCCTTTTATTGAAAAATCATCCTCATTTTCACTAACTTCAGCACCAAGCGAACGTATATTATCCAACATACTCAATTCATCCGCACTTACACCAATATTTTTTATTTTAGAAATTCCATGCGCCAAACAAGCGGACAAAATTGCGCGTTGGCCGTCACTTTTTGATGACGGAATTAAAATATTCCCCGTATATTTTCCAGGATAAATTATCATTTATAGTTTGAATTATCTTGTTTAGGATTCATCACTTTCGTTTGATGACGAATAGACTCTTGGTGAATAGCGTCCATTGTTTGGCGAATAAATCTTTCCGTCAAGTTATATTCTTCACTTTTAGAAAGGCGACCGATAATCATTTTAGCCCAATGTTCTTGTTGAAAAATAGTGATTTTATTCTGCTTTTTGAAATCACCAACTTCCTCGCTTAGTATCATTCGAGCGGCAAGTAAATCAAAAATGCGATCATCCAATAAACCAATTTTCTGGCGAAGTTCTACCAGCGGTTGAATCATTTCATTACTCGCGATTTCTGTTCGAAGAATGATGGTTTTCATCATGTTTTTAAGTCCTTCAGGAGTTACCTGCTGTGCAGCATCAGACCAAGCATTATCAGGATCTGGATGCGTTTCTATCATCAAACCATGGTAATTCAAATCCATGGCTTTCTGACTAACTTCCAACAATAAATCTCGTTTACCCGAAATATGACTAGGGTCACAAATTAAAGGAATTTCAGGACGCCGAGATCGAAAGCCCATTGGAATTTCCCAACTTGGCACATTTCGATATTTTGGGTGCTTATAAAACGAAAATCCTCTATGGATAGCGACCAAATCATCTAATCCCGCTTTTTCTAATCGCTCAAAAGCCCCAATCCATAATTCTAAATCTGGATTTATAGAGTTTTTCACCATTACCGGTATTTTCACACCCGTCAAAGCATCTGCAATTTCTTGCACGGCAAATGGATTCACAGTTGTGCGGGCGCCTATCCATAAAATATCTACACCGGCTTTCAAGGCTAATTCTACGTGGTGCTTATTGGCGACTTCTGTTGCGGTAGGTAATCCGGCTTTTTTACCGGCATCAACTAACCAAGGTAAGCCTATAGAGCCAACTCCTTCAAACGAATCTGGGCGAGTTCGAGGTTTCCATATTCCAGCACGCAAGGCGTGTACCTTTTCGTTTTTTGCCAAATCCAAACAGATATTCATCATTTGGTCTGGCGTTTCTACACTGCATGGGCCAGCAATTAAAAATGGCTTTGTACTCGCGTTAATAGTTTCTTGTAAATTCATTGTATTTAGGTAACAAATTCGTGAAGAAAATTGTTTCAGAGTATTGAGATAGAATGGACATTAAACTGGGTTCTTTTTTACAGTTCCAATAAAGTCTTTCAAATAAAACGGCTCGAAATAGGCTAAATCTTCAAACTCCTTATTCGTGTATTTTTGATAGGCCCTTTCTACTTGTCCGCTCGAAGAACATAGAATTTCATCATCAAAAACAATTTCTCTTTGCGCCCAAATCTCTTTTGCCTTGGGCATTCCATCTCCCAAGCAAACTAAATTATCGTATTCAATATAGGTAGATTCATCAAGAATATCCGCTGATATTTTTTTTAATACCTTCATATTTGGTGCGTAAATTGCAGAATAAACCTCCATTCTTCGAGCGTCTATCATGGGACAGATATTTTTATCGGAATACTTTTTTCTTGCAATTTGGGCTAAACTTTCAAGAGCATCCACCGCAAGAAACGGGATATTTAAAGCATAACAAAAACCTTTAGCCGTAGAAGTCCCAATTCTTAAGCCCGTATATGATCCTGGACCAGAAGCAATAGAAACAGCCGCTAAATCTTTAAAAGTAATTTTTTCCGTCTGAATAATTTCTTCTACATATAATGTTAATTTCTCACCGTGAGAAAACTCCGCATCCTTTGCTTCTTTTAATTGAACTAGTTCACCATTTTTAGATAAGGCAACCGAACAAACCTTAGTACTAGTTTCAAGATGAAGTATATAAATAGCTTTCATGACTCTGCACTTTCCAATTTAAATCCAACACCGTGAATATTTAAAATTTGAACAGATTCATCCTCTTTTAAATATTTTCGAAGTTTTGTGATGAAAACGTCTAGACTGCGGCCAACGAAATAATCATCTTGTCCCCAAACTGCAGTCAGGACTATTTCTCTGGCCACAACTCTATTCATATTTTTACATAAAATTTTCAGAATTTGATTTTCTTTTTTTGTGAGCGTTTTCTTATCCGTTCTTCCCGTAATTGTGTGTTCTTCACAATTAAACTCAAATCTCCCAAGTTCATATATCTTCGGATCTTCAACGACAACATGAATATTAACTCTTTTAAGCAGTGACTGTATTCTAAGTTCAAATTCGTCAAAACTGAAAGGTTTTGTCAGATAATCGTCACCTCCAGCTTTAAAACCCGCTACTTTATCTTCCGTCATCGATTTTGCCGTGAGGAAAAGAATTGGCATATTCTTATCAATTTTCCGAATTTCCATTGCGAGAGTAAAACCGTCTTTCTTGGGCATCATTACGTCAAAAATCCCTAAATGAAATTTTTTTTCACCGAACATTTTCATAGCTTCTACTCCGTCATAACAGAGTGTTACGATATAGCCTGCTGATTTTAAATAATCAGAAATAACGAAACCTAAGCTTGCGTCGTCTTCGACCAATAGAATTTTTGCATTCATTCACTGTACTTTTAAATCAATAAAGAAAGGTAGCATTTTTTTAGGTTTTTATGCATTTAACAATCATTTTCAACTTGAATTTAGACAAAAAAATAAGAGCTTCAAACGGGCGTCTGAAGCTCTTATTTACACTAATCAACCTAACCTACTACTACTACGACAAATTTAATGTTAATTTTGAATTAAACAAGTATTTGTCAAAAAAAATCTAAAAAAAGTTTGCACAATAAAAAATAGGGCCTATACAACCTGAAAATGTTATTTTTGAAAAAAGCTTATCATGAACAAATCCATACTTATTGTTGACGATGAAATAGATATTCGCACCATTCTGGAATACAATTTAAAAAAAGAGGGTTTCATTATAAGAACCGCAAAGAATGGAGTTGAAGCTATTAAAATTGCCAACGAAATGCATCCAGATCTAATATTACTAGATGTAATGATGCCTGAAATGGATGGAATGGAGGTTTGTGAAACACTGAGGAGAACTCCTGGTTTTGAGCAAACTTTTATTTGTTTTCTAACAGCAAGAAGCGAAGATTACAGTTTAATTGCAGGTCTTGATGCCGGTGCGGATGATTATATTGCCAAACCGATCAAAAATCGTGTGTTAATTTCCAGAATTAACTCTTTTTTCAGGCGAAGCAAAATTGAGCATCAAATTGAGGAGTCGAGCAGAATAAAAATTAATCGCGAAAAATACGTTGTTGTATTAGATGGTGAAAACCTGCATCTCCCGAAAAAAGAATTTGATTTAATCGGTTTACTTATGTCCAAGCCGAATCACGTTTTCGAACGCGATTTTATTATGGAACAAGTCTGGGGGAATGATATAATCGTTGGTGATAGAACAATCGACGTACATATTCGGAAGTTGAGAGAAAAAATTGGCTCCGAATTTATCAAAACGATTAAGGGAGTAGGTTACAAATTTGTCAGCGAATCTGAACAATAAAAAAGGCCACTGCAAGCAGTGACCTTTTTGTTATTCTTAAAATTTATTTTAGAATTTACTGTTCGCTTGAACCCATCCCCAAGAGAAAGTTGAGTTATTCATACCCGTTGCCGTTGCTGAAACTGCTACTGCACTAGCTGCAGACTGATCAGAAGACCAAACTGGACAAGTAACTGGAGGTGTTGCTCCGTCATTAGAGGTTGTATACACTTCAATCCCTCCATGCTCAGAAGTTAAAACTTTCAATTTAGGAGTTGAAGCAATCATGTTACTACATGCGTCTGTTTTCACTGCTCCACAAGCTGTTTGGTAGCTCGCACGTACTTTCAGCTTATTGTTTGTAAATCCAGAGAATTTAACATCGTTGAGTGTTCCTTGCGCCTTATCTTTTAAATCTGCTGGGCGACCAAAACCATCTTTAGAATAAACCGAACCATTTGTAAGGGTAAACAATCCCGTCACGTATGTAGTACCTTCTGTTCCGTCAATTTCCAAACCTTTATCTGATTCAGCATCTTCAATAACAATGAAATTAGTTATCGTTCCCGCATAATTTTGGTCGATATCCAAACCATCGTCGCCACCGTATGCACAAATAACATTTGTAACATTTACAGTTCCTCCGAAGAACTCAACGCCATCGTCCAAGTTCGCAACGATTTCAATATCACTAATTTCAGTTCCATTACCAACTCCACCCAGTGTTAATCCGTTGATTTCATTTCCAGCACCAATTAAAGCTCCACCGTGACGAATTGAAACGAACTTCAATTTACCTGAATTGTCAGCATCGTCGCTACCTCCATATGAACCATATGCTTCAGAAGCTGGAATTCCCTCGATTTGAGAAACTACGTCACCATTTGAAGCAGAAATTTTTGCATTTCCCAAAATGATTAATCCACCCCATTTACCTTTGTCTGTTGTAGTAAGGTTGGTTCCTGTAATTTGTCCAATCTGAATATTATCCAAAATTGATGTAAAGATAATCGGTTGAGTAGCCGTTCCTACGGCGTTGATTTTTCCACCTTTTGCAATTACCAATGCAGATGCCAATGCATCAGCGCCTTCTTTTCCCTTAATTATGGTTCCTGGATTAATCGTCAAAGTCACTCCACTACTTACAATTACTTTCTGATCCAATATCCAAATCTTGTCAGCTGTCCAAGTTGTATTAGACGTTACAAAACCTGTAACCACTTCTTCGGAAGCTCCTGGTGTAACTGATGCGATACATGAACCATCATCTTTTTTTGCTTTGTCATCATAATTTGTAGCTGTTGGATCCGTACAACCTTTCTTCTTACATGATGTAAATCCGCTTGTCATAGCTACAGCTGCGACAATCAATCCTACTTTTGTGAAACTTGTTTTCATCGTTTAGTTTTTATCAATTATTTTTCTGATACAAATTTGCGGCTATAGTTTGACTCACGTGTTACGGCACGATTATATAATACTTAACCTTATGTTAATTCTGTGTTACTTAATTTTATAAGAAATAGTAGCAGTTACTGTGACTCCTTGTTTGAAAGAATTATAGATTCTATTCTCCGCTCTGTGTGCTACATAAAATTGATTTTGGGTACTGTTCAATAAGTTTTGTCCTCTGACGCTTAGCGACCATTTATCATTTTTATCCAATGATTTCGTAGCTTTCAAATTTAAACTATGAAAAGGCTGTTCATATACATCAGGAATAATCCCAACACCCACAACGGCTAAACGAGCACCTTGAACGTTATAACTTACATTAACAGAAAATCCGTTGTTCGCATTAATAAAAGTTGCAAAAGCATTTATTGAATAAGGAGATTGTCCAAACATAGGTCTGTATCTACTCACCACTTCATCTCCTCTTTTATTTGCAACACGCGTTTCGTATTCACTGACGATGTAGTCGCCTTTATTAATCATAACTTTCGTCATATCGATACGAGAAATGATATAGTTGTAATTTGCCCCAACTGTAAAGTTCAAATGTTGTTGGCTTTCTTTTTTAAATCCAATTGATTTTCTTGCTTCTAGTTCCAAACCATAGACTTCAGCTTCTCCAGCGTTAACCGGACGAACTTCATTTGGTGCTTGCTCATAGGTAGCAATTTCAATTGGGTTGTAGAATTTCTTGTAAAATAAACTTGCAGAAACCAATTCTGTTCTTCCAAAGAAGCGCTCCCATCTAAAATCAGCATTGTAAATTTTTGATTCTAACAAATCAATATTACCGTTAAATGTTCTACCTAAAATAGGATCGAAAATTTGAGCAATAGATTTTTCACGGAAAGATGGTCTCGCTACTGTTTTTGAAAACGAACCTCTGAAATTAGTTTGAGATTTTGACCCTTCTTTTTTGCTTTTCACTTTGTATAACAAATTTACGGACGGCAAAATGTCCAATTCATCAAGAACCTTCTGGTTGTTATATTTTACTGTACCAGCGTTATTTTGACCTGTATAAGTATTGTCTGCCTTTTCAGCTCTCACACCATATGTAGCTTTTAGATTGGACGTGATTGGCAAATCGTTCATCACATACAAAGCTGATACCATTTGAGTACCTACATATTGGTTAGACGGAACAATTTGCCCTTTTGCATAAACTCCTGAATTGTTATTTACTGACCAAATATTTTCATCTTGAAAATAAAAATTTGGATCGAGACTAGATTGATTAAAGTTTTTCAGCTCAAAGAAATAATCGTAAACCGAAAAGTCTCTTTTCTTGTAAACGTTAGCTGCACCAAAAGATAGAGTTGTTTTTAATGAATCGTTTAATTTGAAATCGTAACTAAAATTCAGTTTACTATTCATACTTTTTTCATCCAGGTTTCTAAATATTCTTCGGATTTGAGAACCAACAGCAGGATTCATTTCATAGGTAATCAATGAATCGCCAGAAGCATCAATTGCATGAACTTCTTCCAGAACAGTTGAACGCATATCAGGATCTGAAATCTTCGAATAAGTTGGAGCTAATGTCCAATTTATTTTCCAATTATTCAAGGTGTGATTCCCCTTTAGATTAACATTACTTACTTGTCGCTGGGTATATTGAATGTTTTTCTTAATCAATATTGCTTGATTTCCTTCAACGTTATTTTCGCGAACATTCGATGCTGTTGAAATTCCATTTTGCGTATGAAACATGCCTAAAGAAATCTTATTGTTCTTGTTTATATTCAATGATTGATTAAAAATACCCGTCCAAAGCACTTCATTCGTTGCGATTTTACCACTAGACACTCGAAACGTTTCCAACTCCGTTTCATTCTGATTCTGACTTCTGAAATAATTCCCAAAACTTGTCAGATCATTAAACGAATTATTATTTCTATAATTTAAAGCAAACACATATCCATAATCTTTATCTGATTTAAAGATATTTTTTTTATGGTCACCAAATGAAATTCCATAATTATGGTTTGGCATTGCCGCGCGTTGTTCAAAGCCCATGGTTGAATTAAATGATTTTGTATCTGCAGTTGTAACAGGGTTTTGAAGTGCCGGATCAACAGTTTTAATAAATGGATTAATTTTCAATGCACGAGTGCCATCGTCAAAACCTAAATAATCCAGTTTACCTCCTTTGTAACCAATAAAATCTTTGTTGAATGTAGTTGCTGTATTGAAACCTGCTCCGATATTCACATTAATTTCTTTTTCATTTGGATATTCTTTTATTAAAACATCCAACAAACCACCCGCAAAATCGCCGGACAAATCAGGCGTGAATGTTTTGAAGACAGTAATATTATCTATCAAGGCTGTTGGGAAAATATCTAGTTGAACTGAGTTTCTGTCTGGATCTAGACCTGGTATTTCAACTCCATTTAGTATTGTTTTCACGTATCTATCACCCAAACCACGGACAAATACATATTTGCCACCTTGAACAGAGACACCTGGAACTCTAGAAACAGCGTCACCTGCTGTTGCATCTCCAGTTGATTTCATTTGTTCTTTCGTCATGCCATCGGTAGAGTTACTTGCTTCTCTTCTTCTCGCATCATCACCTGCAACCGAGCTGGGTGCTTTTTTGTAGGCGACGACTTGAACTGTTCCAAGTTCCATCATTGGTTCTTCCATTTGAACCCGTATGGGCTCATTCTCGCCTGCCTTCAATGTAATTGGCATTATGATTTCTTTCAATCCATTTTGACGGAAGGAAATTAAAGACACGCCGGGTTTTCCGATTATTTTAAAATTACCGTCAAAATCAGTCGTAGTTCCTCTAAAAACAGTGCTATCCGGGTTTAGCAATAGAACTTTCGCAAACTCAACAGGCACTTCTTTGCCTCCTTCAATTTTTACCAATATACCTGATAATAAGGCATTTTGACTAAAAGAAGCATAAGATATCAATACCAATATAAATGCGAATAAGTTTTTCATACTATTTGTTTCAAATTTCGATACAAAAGTACATTGAGTGCGATTTTTTATCTTACAAAACCTTCTTAACGTTTCATTAAAGTTTATTAATATTTACTTAACATTGGTCAATTAGATATTACTCCTGTTATCTAGATAGTTGCCTCATAATAATAGGGTTTCATAGGGTAAACCAGAACAGTCCTAGTTTTATTAGTTTGCCTCAGATTATTAGAGGTGTCAAAAATTATCGTTATTTCCATTAAAAACAATGTTTTCTCATCGATAAACCCCTATTTTATCGGTGTTTTTGATTGTTAATATTATCTTAACATACAGATAGAAAACTTATATGGTAGTTAAGGTAAATTTGCGCCGTTAATACAAAAAGTAAATTTCTATGAAAAACCTGTTCAGAGTAGTGCTTATCCCGTTTTTACTTGTAAGTTTTTCAAGTATAAATGCTCAAGCAAACGAACTAAATCCTGAGATATTTCAAAATTTAAATGCCAAAAGTGCTGAAAAAAGTTTTACCATTTCTTGGTCTATCGATTATAATTTTATTGATTCTTTAAGAAGTCAAGGCTATTTAATCGAAATAAAATACAATACGCAACTCCGAGCAAAAAAAGAAAAGGACGGTTATAAAAATTCAGATTGGTCGGAAATTCGAAATATTCCTTTAAACAGTACGACTTACGAGATAGCAGATGCTGAAGGGGGTGAAAAGTATGCTTACATGGTTGGCGTCTACAATAAACAAGGCCAATCTGTATTTTCTGAAAAAGGTAGTGTTGAAACCGAACGTGGATGGGGATTATTTAAATTCTTGGTACTAATCGGCGCTCTTGGAATGTTCATTTACGGAATGAAAGTAATGAGTGAAGGTTTACAACAGGCTGCAGGCTCTAAATTGCGAAATTTGTTGGGTTCAATAACTTCAAACAGAGTTAAGGGTGTATTAACAGGATTTGGTATTACTTCTATTGTCCAATCCTCGTCGGTAACTACAGTTATGACCGTTTCTTTTGTAAATGCTGGCTTGATGACACTAACTCAATCGGCTGGTGTAATGATGGGTGCAAACATTGGAACGACCATTACTGGTTGGTTAATTAATCTTTTTGGTTTTAAGGTAAGTATCAGTGCCTACGCATTGGTTTTCATCGCTATCGGCTTCCCTTTTATGTTTTTTGGCAAAGCGAAAATGAAAGCATGGGCGAGTGCAATCATTGGTTTCTCCTTGTTGTTTATGGGCCTTAGCGAACTAAAAGATGCCGTACCTGCTTTATCCGAAGATTCAGCACTTGTTCAGTTTTTCATCAATTACAAAGATATCCCTGTTCTTAGCACACTTTTATTTGTCTTTCTAGGAACTTTGGTCACAATAATTATTCAATCCTCTTCAGCAGCAATGGCGTTGACAATGACTTTAGTTGCTGGCGGTGTTGTTCCTTTTGAAGTCGCAGCCGCCATGATTCTTGGAGAAAATATTGGAACGACAATTACAGCTGAATTGGCCTCAATGGTCGGAAACGTTCATGCGAAAAGATCTGCCCGAATACATTCAATGTTCAATATTATCGGCGTTACCTGGGCAGTCATAACGTTTCCTTTATTGATTGGCGCAATAACTTGGTTCATGAATTACTTTAATTTCGGCGACCCCATTAACAATCCGAAAGAATCTGCGAATACTGGGCTAGCAATATTTCACACCTTATTTAACTTCCTAAATGTCATTTTATTAATTGGATTTGTTCCTCAGCTAGTTAACCTGGCAACTAGAACAGTAAAATCACGAGGCGCCGCAGACGAAGTGTTTCATCTTGATTATATAGGCACGGGTATTATGTCAACGCCTGAATTGTCTCTATTGGAAGCGAAGAAAGAAATTGCAAAATTTGGTGAGTTAACGAGTAGAATGTCCAATTTTACACGTGAGCTTCTTTATGAAAAGAATGCAAAAAAGTCAAAAATAATTTTAGAAAAAATTGCAAAATACGAAGACATTACGGATCGTGTAGAGATAGAAGTTGCCAACTACTTGAATAAAATATCAGAAGGAGGTCTATCTGTAGAAACAGCAAGTAGAATCCGAGGAATGAACAGCATAGTAAGTGATTTGGAACGCATCGGTGATATTTTCTATCAAATGTCTAAAAGCATTGAAAGAAAAGATGAGCAAAAAATTTGGTTCACGCCTGAGCAACGGAATAGTATTGGTGAAATGTTCACTTTGGTTGACCAAGCCTTTAAATTAATGGTTGAAAACCTTAAAGCACATCACGGCGGTGTATTGTTAGATCCTGCTAAATTGGCAGAACAGCGCATCAATGAAAAACGTGACGAACTAAAAAATGAATACTTAGAAAGTATTACGGATAACCAAGACCACAATATGAAAGGCGGGTTAATTTACAACGATTTGTTCTCCTCTTTGGAAAAGGTTGGAGATCATATTATTAATGTATCTGAAGCTGTTGTAGGGAAAATATAAGTTATACACACGAAAATTTTCAACAAAAAAGCCGACCTGGAGAGATCGACTTTTTGTACTGAAAACTAAAAACCCATTATCAAACACAAATAACCAGAAATCTGTTTGATGACTGAATAACGATGCGAGTTGGATGTTGGTTGGCTATTTGTTTCAGAAGAAACGTTAAAACCTGATTTTTAAATAAATTAATCTTCTAAGCAATTACAAGGGAGGTCAAAGTCTATAAAGGTTTGCGGCATTAGAAGCTTCCAATGTTCTTGGAATTTTGGTCCGTAAAGAATTCCTCGAACATCCACTATTTTTAAGTTTTTAAGCTCAACCATCGTAACGGGGAAACTCTCAATGCGCGTTTGAAACAAATCTAAAACCGTCAAATCTGTCAAATATTGAATACACTCTGGTATATTTGAAATTGGATTATCGTTGAGTTTTAAAACCTTTAATGTAGGAATTGAGCAAATTACAATGGGGCAAATCGTAAGTCTATTTTTACCTGCATTGAATTCCTCCAAATGTATAAACTGGTTTATTTCCATTGAAATGGATTTCAATTTATTTTTTGAAACATCTAAATATCTTAAATTTTTGTATTGAAATATTTCCTGTGGAATTTCAGTTAACTTTTTTTTTCGAACTTGTAAACCAAAAACTGAATCTTTATCTACTTTTCTAGCTTCGTCGAGACTATATATTTTATAGGAAACCGTGGCTTGAGCAAAAAGTAGATTACTAAGAAATAGAACTGAAAATAGTGCGAGCCTGTATTTCATCTTTTTTTATTTGATTTATTAATTCATTTGTATTGGCAAATATCTTTTCGTCACGCATATTTTCTAAAAATTTCACCCGAAGCTGCTGTCCGTATAGATCTTCGTTAAAATCCAGTAAAAAAACTTCCAAGCTCAACTGACCGTTTTCGTGAATGGTTGGTCTAGAACCTATATTCATCACTCCTTGAAACAAGCGACCATCTAACAAAGTTACATGAACAGCATAAACGCCATTTTTTGGAATTAATTTTAAATCAGTACCCAAATCCAAATTCGCTGTGGGAAATCCAAGTTGACGACCAATTGCCTCGCCTCTTACAACCTCGCCTGAAAGCTCAAAAGGTTCCCCAAGAAATGAATTCGCCAAAGCGACATTCCCTTCAAGAAGTGAATATCTAATTTTTGTAGAACTCACATTCACATCATCAATTTCTTGCGCCGGAATTTCTATCACAGAAAAGCCAAATTCCTTTGAAATAGATTGTAAAAAGGCTATTCCTCCTTCCCTGTTTCTTCCAAATTGATGATCGTAGCCAATAACTAATGTTTTGACCTTCATCTTGTCAACCAAAATATTGCGAACAAATTCTAAGGCGCTTAGATTAGAAAATTCTTTAGTAAAAGGATAAATAATTAAATTCTGAAGACCAAAACGAGCCAATTTATCTATTTTTTCACCTTGTGTTTGGAGTAGTTTTAGATTGTGATTGTTTGGATTTAGAACTATTCGAGGGTGCGGATGAAAGGTAAACAATACGGATTCACCCCCGACTTTTTCAGCTTCTTTGTTTATCTTTTGGAGAATTTTTTGGTGGCCTAAATGAACACCGTCAAAAGTCCCGATGGTAACCACGGGGAACTTTGCAGAAATTCCATTTTTTACATCTTGAAAAACCCTCATCAATATTTTTTTTTGGCAAAGATAATCAATCAATTGTCTCTAGTCAACAATCAATTGTCTTTTCAAAGTAAAGTATGATGTAATACCAAGTTAAATTTCAAAAGTCGTATCAAAGCCGCAGTTGTTTTTAAATGTAAAAATGCAACGATTGTTTTTCATATCCATCGATATGGAAAAAATGAGCAAAGTCTTTAGATTTAAAAAGAACAAGTCGTCTTACGATATTTTGAGGTTAATCTGATATAAGAAGTACAATCAGTACCATTATTGCGGGAGCAAACCCTCCTTCACATAAGGTAAAATGGGTCAAAGGCTAAATTGCAATCAAACCTGAAGCTTTCGCCAGAGCGAGTGGATAAACTGCGCAACCCGGACAACTTGGTTTTTCGAAAGTCGAACTAACTTCATCATTATTAAAAACGTACATTCCAACCGACATAAGTATCAGTGAAGAAACTAAACCAGTAATAATTAAATAAATCATTTTTTGTTACTTCATTTTACTTTAAATTTGATACAAATTATAAAACATGAAGAAGATATATACACTACTTATTTTAGCATTAAATTTTTCACTTAATTCCATTGCTCAATGTCCTTCTGGTCAAGTTAACGTAACAATTGATGTCACGACGGACGATTGGGGCTATGAATGTTTTTGGGATTTGACACCAACAGGCAACGGTTGCGGAAACGGAGCTTTATTTACATTTGGAAACACTACTGAAGTTAATTGCTCCAGCGGTGGAACACAAGTTGCAACAGCTGGAGGTTATGGCGATAATATAACAACTACTGAGGTATTAGGCTGTTTGACAGTTGGAAGTTGTTTCGATATCAACTATGTTGATGACTATGGTGATGGCGGAGCCTCTTTTGTTGTCAAATACAACGGTGTGGTTATGCAAAGTTTTTCAAGTGACATGAATACTGTTTCGACAACTTACACTTTCTGCACTTCAGTTCCTCCAGCTTACGATGCTGAAATAACCACTTCTGGCACAAAATATACTTTGTTGCCTTTATCACAATCATTAAATTTCGTAGCACCTGCGACAATAACTTCCGCAGGTACGGCAACAATTACCGGCGTTAAAACTAAAGTAAAAGTAACGAAGGCAGGAGTTCAGCTTCATACCGCATCTTCCGCAACACAAACATTGACAACACTTACAAGCGGTTCTTTCGCGGTTGCGCCATATACGGCAACAAGTTTTGGTGAGCACACTGTAACTTACACTTCGCAAATAGATGAAGTGGACGAAGTGGCATTAAATGATACTTCAGAATTTTCTGTAGATATTACTGACACCATCTACGCAATTGATGACGGCACGAGTACAGACTTAATTGGTCTGGCATCTGGCGAACTTGGTTATTTAGGTAATCTTTTTGATATTAATAAAGCTACAAAAGCTTCATCTGTTTCCGTTTATCTTGGAGACGGAACCCAAGTATCTGGAGCATCAGCGGTAGATAGCGTATTCAATATCCGGATTTTTAATACCGACGCAATGGGTATTCCGACAACTGTTCTTGCCTCTACTTCTGGAGTAATTGAAAATGTTTTAGAAAAATGGTATACGGTTGCGTTTACTACTCCCGTAACTCTTAACCCTGGAAAATACATGATTGCACTGGAAGAAGAGTTTTATGTTCAAGAACTCGGTTTAAGTATGGTGTTCAATCCTGCGACATCATATATTTATTCACTAACTACATGACAAAAATTATAAACAATTGATTATCAATAAATTAAGTCTTAAATTTCTTGTTTAAAACCTTGAAAATCAGTATCTTAGATGATGTTATCAAGCAGTCATTTAAGCCCAATTTCCAAGGTTAGTAACGAAGATACAACCTTATTTTCAGTTTTAAGTAATCATTTCGGTTCGCACTTTAATAAAGCTCGAATCAAACTTATTTCGATGTTCATCA
>Ga0209390_10004037_pt1 | contig 22638 bp, 13 predicted proteins | sample BON01_FD_187212 | JGI IMG/M metagenome (GOLD analysis project Ga0209390, IMG submission 187212) | Freshwater microbial communities from Lake Bonney liftoff mats and glacier meltwater in Antarctica - BON-01 (SPAdes) (version 2) | ecosystem: Environmental > Aquatic > Freshwater > Ice > Glacier... | reverse complement strand
TTTTCTCTCCTGGCAGCAGCGTGTAGTCCTCACCCCACGGTTCGATCCACACGACGTGAGGTCGAGGACGATCGTTCCAGATGCCAATCGAGAAAGTTTGCATGACGGAATTATACTAATCCACTGATACGGAAGGTAGCCCGGATACGGCTGGCCGGACCGCGCTGCTAACGCGGTTCTCTCTCACCGGAGATCAGGGTTCGAATCCCTGGCCTTCCGCTTATGCCTCGATGGTGAAACGGAAATCATTCCTCGCTTCTAACGAGGCGTTCCGGGTTCGAGTCCTGGTCGAGGCAATCAAAGACGACACACAACGAATTGGAAGGGCCACCCGATTGGAGACGGGAACCGGTTGGAAGCCGGTCGAGCATTTTGAAAATGCCTTGCGGGTTCGATTCCGCTCGATCACCCTCGAACAAATCTACACAAGCGTGCTCCTGGGAGAGCAATCAGCCTCCAAAACTGATGCCGACCACCCTGCCGGGCGGTGCCCGGTTCGAATCCTCACGCTTGTGCTGCAGCGATAGCTGCGAACTGCCGACGTGGCTCGACTGAGAAAGGCGTCCGCCTTGCGGTGCGCTCTTTCTCCGGGGGGGATTTATGCTGGTGCGAATCCAGTCGTCCGCTCTTTGAAGAACTGGAGCTTCCAGTGATGAAATGAATTGCTTGGAAGTGATGGATCCTTTGGCTTGTGAGTGTGGTGGATTGCACGGTGGTCTTCGAAACCGCTGGACAAGGTTCGATTCCTTGACGAGCTATTCGCAATAAGCACCCATTGGTAAGTTTTGGGGCATAACAATCGATTGCGCAAACAGTATCCGGAGACTGACGTCTCGCGGCTCGCCGAGTTCAAGGCGAGCGAGGGACGTTAGTCCCCTGATTGTGATTCCTGCGATTTTGCCATTTAACTTGTGCATGGGTGCTTATGTCCTTGGAGTGTGGTGGATGCACGCGACTCTGCGAAGGTCGTAGACCAGGTTCGACTCCTGGCGAGGATACTCTTCGATTTCGGCGCTGGAGCCAGATGGCAAGGCAACTGCCTGCAAAGCAGTATCAAGTGGGTTCGACTCCCACCGGCGTCTCTGATGCGGCTCATGTTTTTCGGTATCACAAGAGCCGAAAGCTGGAACTGGCTGTTCGAGTTGCGAAACAGGGCAACTGAACAAGGCGGTAAGCCAGCCAGCATCCTTGGGCACCAAATTCGAAAGAGTGCCTTTCAGTGACTATTGAAGGCGACCTATCATGCGTTGCACATCCGAATTCGATGCCCGGTAACTCACGATGAAGATGTCCAGATCCGCCAAGGCAAACAGGCGGGCCGCTCGTTCGATCGCCGCCATGATCCAGTCGCTTTCATTTCCAAACGCACCACCGCCCAGCAGCGTGAGATACACTTTGCGGTTGCCGGTTCGGTCAGCGTTGAGCAACGCAACATGCAGCGTGGCCTCGTAGGCTGCTTCGAGCACAAGGCGGGCGAATGGTTCCCACTGTTTTGAAGATTGCGAAGAGTACGCGACAGGCAAGGCCGAGCAGTAGGCCTGAGTGACGCTGTGCTGACAGTCTGCGAGAGTCACCTGAGTATCCCATTGGATGCCGATCTGAAGTCGTTGCCGCAGATCGTCACGCTCAGATTCGCTCATTGCCAAGAGGCGGTCGTGGATTTCCCGAAGTCCTTCGTCTGAAGGAAGTGCGTAACCGTTCCGCACACGCCAGAGACGATTGTTCTGGTTCCCCAGAGCCGCTCCCATATCCTGCAAACAGTCAATTTGGTCCGCAGCGGACTGCCCTACTCTGCCATTCACAGCGGCGAAATAGTTTCGATAAATCGTTCCGGCCCCAGCGGCGATCGCACAAGCTGGTCCCTGAGTCCGATCGTTTTCGTAGATCCCGATACCGTCATCGGGTGTGACAGATGGGCCGACCATCTCCAGCAGATTGAATTGAGACGCCACCTGAAACAATGCACCCGCGTTGTCTGTCTGCTGATGCAGCGATTGCACATTACCAACGACCTCGGACAGACGAAGTCGCTTTTCCGCCCCCTGCGTTGTGGTCGTCCGCTTTCGCAGGTCATGCAGCGAAACGACTTCCAGGATTCCGCAACGAAACTCTCGTCCATTCGCCCGCGACCGTAAGCGATCTCCGTCGACGTCAATCATCGAACGGACCTGATCGCCCGATTGTTCACGAAAGCCAACAAGATCATCGAACCACGTCATGTGCCATGTTCCTATTTGTACAAGCTCAATACTCTTCCGCCAGCAACACCGTCGCCGCGGCTGGTTCTGACCTTCATTCGGTCCCCGAAATTTCTTCGCATTCAGGACTGTATGCTTGATGAAAGAACATCGGAGGTACTCAGTTGAAACGCCAGATCATTGGCAGCACTGGCTGGAAAAGGGATTCTCTCCGCCAGTCTATCTGTTGTTCGCAAATCCACTTTGTAATCTTCACCCATGACGACATTGAACCAGCGTTCGCGATCCATGACGACCCGATACATCTTTTCGTCCTGAGTTTCCGCGATGAAGGGAATATAGATCTGGACTGACTTCCCAACGGTCTCAGCTTTGGCCCCGATGCGATCCACTCGCCCCGTGCGTTGTTCCAGAGTGCTCGGGTTCCAGCACAGATCGTGGTGAATGATGTGCCGACAATTGAGGTGAAGATCGACGCCCTCTGCCATTACGCTGCTGGCAATCAGAACTTCGGGATAAAACGGCGTATTGAATGTCAGCATGAGCCGTTGTCTTGTTTCAGAACGAGTCGTCCCGTTGATCAGCCGGACATTCGGCATCAACTGCTCTGGCTTTGCATCCTGAAGCTCATCAGAGTCGTATTCTGTCGCAGCCTCGACTCCAAAATGGCTCCCGGTCTGAATGCGTTTCACGGCTTCCACAAACTTGTTTCGCCCATCCTCGGCGCATCTGTCGGAGAGAAACGTAAAGAACTGGCGCAGGATGGAACGCAACGATTGGCCGGAGGAATCCGTCGCCTCAAAAGCCATTTCAACAGATGTTGCATCTAGCGATGGCTGATGCAAAGGAAAGAACCGAACCAGAAACGCAGGCGTTCGAATGTTGCGACGAGCGATTTCGACCAGGTCCTGCCGTATCGTGGCATCTTTTGTCAGAACCGGAAACTCCGAAAGTAACAGAGACGTCAATTCATCACAGGCAAGCCTAACTGGAGAGTCGTCGTCAAAGAATCGACGTCCGACGAGTTCAAGTCGATGCGAAACTTCGTCAACATCGCACTGAAGCTTCTTCGCACCCATGGCCCAGATCTCGTGGCGAATGGCATCAGAAATGTGAGCTCTTAGCGCCCGGCCCGTTGCGATGTAGTGACAGAACACCACACATTTCTCTCCGGACTTCCACAGATCGACGACTCTCTGCACAGTCCCGGCCATCTTGGGATGGCTGCCCGAGGCCGCACCATCACGAGGAATCAATCGTTCGAGCTGATTCAGATACCACAGCGATGATCCATCGACGTTTGGAACTTCAGCGGAATCATCATCTCCATCGACGAGACTCTGGACTTCTGACGTTTCGGCGGAGTGTAACTGTCGAGTCTTCAGAAACGCCTCATAGCTGGATGCAAGTCCTTCCGCAAAAACAGGCCGTGATTCCGGTGAATTTGACGAAGCACGTGCCGCCAGCAGGAAAGGCAACAACGCATCTCCGCTCACAGAGATACCATCTTCGCTTGTTTCCTGTTGACCTGGAAAAATGGCCCGCCCAACGTTCCGCTGACGTCGAGCCTGAGAAGACAAATCTCCCGGCAACTGTTTTTCTTTGATGTGCCGTATGACCCATTTTTGCAATTGTTTCTCTGCCTCTTTCATACAACTTCTGGTTCGTTCAAATGCTCGGCGAGCATCGCGACCAGCGATCGTCAGTTCTTCGGACGCTATCGCTGCAGACCACCAGGATTCGACATCACTGAAACACCGACCTCCGACGACAATGTCCTCCTGTGTTAGTTTTCCCCAGCTATGATCCAAAGTGACGGCAGCGGTTTGTGCGGCGTCAAGTAACTCTCGAATAGACTGTCTGTCCTCCTTGAACTTGCCGCGAGCTTCACCTGAAGGATCATGTTCTGCCCAGCGAGCGCCGTCAAAACGATCGAGTATTGAACACAGTTCACCGTGTCCCAGCTGAAACGGAGTCGCCGTCAGAAACAGCATGTGCTCGAAGACACCTGCGAGTCGTCCCTTCGAAATTTCCTGAGCGTCGTCTTTGGCCTCTTCAGAGTGAAACAGCGACGCAAGATTTGTGTCTGAGTTCTTGAGATGGTGGGCTTCGTCAAGAATGAGTAGCGGCAGACGCAGATTCAACTGATTCAAACAGGCGGTCCAAAGACTCTGCGATGCCTGCCTGATATTCTTTCGAGCCGAAGCAACGTACTCGGCATAGTTCGCCGATTTGCGCAGCGGAATCGCCTTCAGTGCTTCGAAGATCGTGTCTGTTTCGATATCCGGCAGCACCTCACAAACCGCGTGCGGAACCGGATCATCAGCAATGCCATTGAACTTGTCGAGAATTGCCTTCCACTTCGCTGGCGGGCAGGACAGCAACTCCTGCCAGACAGATTCTTCCTGGCGTTCTTCCTTCCTGAATCTCAACAGATCATCCATGTTGCGACACAGCGAATTCCGGATATCGTCTACATCACGTTTCCATTGCAGGCTCTGACGAATCAAAGCCAGCATCACCCATGGGTCATCCAGACCGCGGCTCATCGCCCCATGAGTTAGAAAGATCACTGACTTGCGACGCTCAGGAGGATCGTCCAGCAGTTTCAAAAACTCCACGCCGCGGTCCGCTGAAACGCACGTCACCTTTTCTCTGAGCGATTCGGATAGGCACTTCTCAGTCATCACATTGAAGTCAATCGGCCACTTTTCCTTCAGCGACGACGGAACCATCACAACGACGGGCCTGCGACCTTCGTTCTGAACTGCCACCGAGACAGCGACAGCCAGTGCAACGAAGGTCTTTCCCATTCCCACTTCGTCAGCCAGAATCAACCCGGGCTGATTCTGGAGACGACTCAGGATTTCGCTGGCAGTACGCATCTGCCGCGCCGCATCTGCCGCAGAGATACGGCCTTTAACATGGAGATTGATTTCATCGCAGAAGGAGTAATTCGTCATTTCACGACCTTCGCAAACACAGTAGCCACGTAATCGCGGAGATTCGATGGAAGCTGCTCTGTATTCTGCGGAATCATGTTCATCAGGTTGACAATCATGTTCTGAATCTCCTGAAGATGTTCTTTCGGTGGCACACATCCGGGCGAGTGTTCAGGAACAACACGCGACAATTCGAGAGCCAGTTCTGAGATCACGAAAGCAGACTCGGCCACAGAATGTGATTCACGTAGCAGGGCGTCCGCGAAAGCCTGAACCCCCACCGGCCCACACAGCCGCCATTGCAAAGCCTGAACTGTTGCAGCGGGGCGTTGAAGACGTTCTTTGAGCGCATTCAGAGCCCACGAGATCCGTCGAGTCCTTTGCAGCAGGAACTGAGCGGTATCAACTTTCTTATGCGGATCCACGACACTCACAGGTTCGTGATCGGGGCCGCCTTTCTTCCTCTGCAGGTAACCGGCAAGTACTCGATGCAGCGGCCTCGCGGAACTCAATATTTCGATCAGAATCTCCAGAGGAAGATTCCGCAATTCCTGAATAGGAGGAAGGTCTGAGCCTGAGACAACGTTGACCGGCCACCAGGCCGTTCCTGAAACTCCATCGAATCTTACGCGAAACCCGGATGGTGCGCGGTCCTCATGCCACAGGTTTTCGCAGTCCATCGGACTTCCAAGTTCGGCCCACATCCGGGAATCCAGAAAGATCTCGTCGCGATCTTCGTAAAGGATGTCCCAGTTGTTTGGCAACGGAGTCTGAAATGTCAGATGCACTAGCGGATCTGAGGGATCGTCAGCACTGTACGTTGCGCACTGAAAAGCAGAGGGCAGCAATGCCAACTCAGATTCCGCTTCACTTTCATCGAGACGAGCAAGCCATTGGGTTCCATTGTCCAGTTGCAGCGGCTCGCTCCTTGGGAACGAGTGACTGAGCAAGCCGCGGATCTTTTCATCTCGATGAGAATCAGCCAGATAGAGCACATTCGCTTCAATGTTTGATGCCGATTTTTTCAACCCGGTTCCGGCACTGGTGAAATTACTGGAGCCGATCAAATAGGCATCATATCGGTCGTTCTCGAGCCAGATTGCCTTTGCATGAAGTGGTCGTTCCGGAGGGAGTGTCAGTCGATGAAAAACCGTCTGTGCGGACGACCGACCAGAGGGTGTCGCATCCTTCAGTGACTCGGGAGCGTGCAACAGCAGTGAATTTGACTCTGAGATTTCTTCGGCTGTGACGTGGAAATGGACCGACGCTTCGCCGCGCTGACGAACGAGGCCCCACATCGCCAAAGCCGGTTGGTTGCCATTCGTTGAAACATCAAAGAACGGGCTGACCACATGGGCAGCGACTGGTGGCGAAGCCGCAGGCCAAAGATCCTGCATCTGCTTGAACAGCGTCGCTCGACCGGGCACGACAAACACCGGGAAGACACGAACTGCCGACTGATTCATTTCATCATCCGAAGCCCCCCAGCTTCCACCTTCGGCTTTGGCTCGATCGAGCAATGAACTCCATCGCAATCGAGGTGCCGTTGGAGCTTCAGAAGAATCAGCGAGAAGTACCGCTTGTTCCAGAAACGCAATTGTTTCCTGTAGGAACGATATCGGACTGTCACTGTCCTGATGAAAGTCGAGTACTCCAAAGACTTCCTGGTTTCGTCTGTAACCATCTTCTGTCAGATTTGCTGAAGCGATGATGATTCGAATTCGGTTGGTCCAAAAGAGGAAGCTGACTTTGGAGTGCAGAATGCCCGGACGAATCCGAGCAGACAACAGGTCCCAGCGCAGGCTGCGACTTCCTCGGCAATGATGCTGGTCGACAAGAGCCGCAGCAGCCATCAGCTGAGACATCTTCTCTTCGCGCTCCACCAGATAGACCGGACCGTCTTCATCGGGATCGCTTTCCAGCTGCAGGAATCGCGCCAGGCATTCCTCTTCAAAGAATGCTGGTGAAAACGTGAACGATGTGGCCAAACAGCCAACAGGCACCCCGGAACCCTCCGGAGGAATCCAGGCATCCAGCAGCTTTGCAAATCCCGGCTCTGACGCAGGCTTCTTTTTACTCATGACTTCAGCATCCGAAGGTCACACGCGAACGACCACAGAGATTGAGTTCGGTAAGCATGCACGTAGGAGCTGTCGTCCGATACAGGAGCTTCCTTCTTCAGGTACGCCGTTCGGATCAGATACGTACCATCGTCAAAACGATCAAACCATGCAGCCTTTCCGGCCGGAGGTTTACTCTTCTGAATTCGACGATGATGCTGCAGCAATCGTTCAACCCAGTCAGTGGCAGTACCGGGCTCCGAAAGTGCTAGAAAACTCTCTCGGAACGCATATTCCTTATCAATGATTTGAACTTGATCTGCCACATGATCGAACAGTTCCGGGATCTTCTTCGAAGCGACCTGAACACTCTGAAGTGTACTCAGGCGATTGACGTTAACTCGGCGCTGCGGAGTCGACATTTCATACAAACACGCATCGAAGGCATTCTGCAGCAGTCGAGAAAATTGTTCGTACGCATCGATTGCGTGCAGCAATTTCAATAGAGTTTCAGAAGCCGATGACTTCAGCAACTGATGAAACTCTCGCTCCGGACGCTGCCTTGATTCCGCGGCGACTCCCCAGAGAGTCGTCCCCTCGGAAGACAACAAGGCATCGAGCACCTCTTTGCGATAGCCAGCGGCTGGATTGCCCAGTGCTGTGGCAATCTTCGAAGCCTCCTCTGGCCCGGGATCGTAGATACCAAGATGCTTTGGAAAGAACTCCCATTCTGGCCATGACGGCTTTCGAGCGACCGTTGCTGCTGCCAGTCCATCTCCGATTGCCCCGATCAACTTGTCTCGCCACGCCCGGCCCGGTCCACTGCCCGAGCCCAGAAAACCCGAAAGTCCCTGTTCGCGTTCCCATATCTTTACGAGCTCATAGCCAAAGTCTCCGAGGCGATCAGAGCATTCGACCTGAACATCACGTGCAAGCGCTCGATAGATCCCGTGGAATCCGAAGACTGATGGCGTCTTTAGGTAACGACTGGCATTCAGGGGTACTTCGTCGTTCTTCGCCTTCGTCGCCTTCTCCTGCCCGGGCAGACCACGCAGCTTTGACTTGTCCGCTGTTTTGCGAACAAGCCCTTCCACGACATACCATTCGAACACTTGCCAAGCTTCACTGATTTCGTCAGAAGCAGGCTTGTCTGCAAACTCCGCTGTCAGCGACAACGACACCGCCGCATGCGTCAGAAACCGAGGATGCTGCTGCCGCTCGCGAACTCCCGGCACCAGCTTTACCGCCATGGCGTCGGCAATGGCATACATTCCCAATGGGTCAATCGAACCTTCGGCCGACTCTTTCGGGTCCGACTCGCTCAACAGCGGCATTAACACCAGAATTTCTCCGGAAATAACTTTAAATAATTGCCAACTTGCTCTGACTTTATATTCGCGTAAGCCACCACCCGTGGGAGTTCTTCATACGCATCAAGAGTCTTGAATACTGATCTGAAAACTGGACGCATTTCCGAATGCCTCATGGAAACAGCTTCCAGCCTCCGTCCTCGGTTTCACATGTCAGCGGACTGATGATCTCTAACCCGGCATCTGTAATTCTCGCTGCAAAAAAGACGTAGTAAACCGCAAACCGCCATTTGGAATCGACGTGGCCGCGAAAGAACAAAATCTTCGATTTTGCGTTACGACGCATGAAGATGAGTCGCCGCAGCCGTTTCAATGCGTCGGGATTCTGGCTGGCGGCAGCGTTAACATATTGCGCCCCATCTTGCAGAGCAATGTCGCTGTTGCGATACATGAACGGGCTTATGCGTTTTAATTGATTCCGATCATCCAGTTGCGACTCCAGAAACGACAGCCCAGTTCTGGCACAGATTCGGACTTCTGTCTTACGAAAGTACCCATCGTACCAGTGACAGTACAATGTTTCGTCTGGATGAAGCACTTCGGGACTTCGGGATTCCCTCTTTACCGTAATACGAGATTTTGACGGGCGCATCAGCCGACCGGAAATATCAGACCTGACACACAGGTCTTCGCGGACTGGCTCGCCAGTAACCGTACAGATCTCAGAGAACTGTTTTGCAACCCATTTTCCAGTCTCTGAACAGATTACACCGTCAGCTGGAACGCCACGTTTGCCACTGACATTGCAGGTCAGCATTTCCTCCTCTAAAGCAAGTGAAGAAGAAAAATCGCTTTGACGAAGCAGCTTGAGATCAACTCGTCGATTTGAGACCGAAGAATAGCCCGTCTCAACAGGCAGGAGCATCCGTCCTGTCTTAGAACATACAACCATTTCGTTTTTCAGCGCAAGCCGACCTGAGTGTCCAGACTGAACCATTAGTTCACGGTCAACAATCAACCCTGAAACAACCGATTTAGCCACTTCATCTTTAAGGAACTTACGCTGACTGACGTCACAGATTACAAACTCTTCCGGACGACCTCGACGGCGCGAAACTGACGAAAGTTCCAATTCACTGGTATCAGTTGTCTTTCCGGAAAAGTCTGAGACACCGGCCTCATCACGCAAAAGACAGTCGCCGGTATATTCGCAGAGGACAACCTCGGATTTGTGGCATTTCCGTCGGGTGAACCTTGAAATAAACATTTCGTCATGCCGAAATCGCTTCCCCGAGATGCTGCTAATTTCGACTTCGACAGGCAGCAATTTTACTCGAGTCAATTCACATTGAACAAGGTTCGTCAGAATGGCTTTCCGACCAGAAATACCCGATTCTCCGCATTCCGACGGAATCGCAAGTTGGCCGCTGACGGCACAACGAGTCAGTTCCGTAATCAATGCGGCCTTACCAGTGACTCTGCATTGAGCGGTTTCACTACAGTGGCCGATATTCCCCGACAATTCAGACGTGAAAGCCTGATTGCTGCAGAACCATTGCCCTGAGGAATTGGAAAGTCTCATTTCACAAGGAATTGCCATCGCTCCCGTAAACTCACAGGTGCGAAGTTCGTCAGCAATCGCCGTGATCCCCGTGACACTGCAGTGTGCTATGAGATCCACGTTCGCCAGGCGCCCACTGATGGCACTTGTGAATAGTTCGTCTTGGAAAAGCATTTTTCCAGAGACAACGCATCGAGAGCACTCCGAGCTGTGAGCTGTGCGTCCGGTCTTTTCAGATCGCACGGCCTGATCTGAGCGAAACATTGATTCTGAAACCTCGCTGCAGATCAGTTCAGACGGTAGTACCACGGTGTCTGTGATTTCACATTTCGCCACGAATTCTGGCAGGACAAATGAGTTGGAAACGGCTGATCTCACGCCTTCCGTCTCGATGACCCTCCGCCCCGAAATCACACACTGCTGCAGTTCCGATTTGAGAACGATTGTTCCGGTGTTCTCGCATGTTGTCTGCTCGCTAACGTGCCCCTGTTTCCCCGAGAACGCCGACACAAACCCTTCATTCCGGCAATACTGGAGACCAGACTCGTCCGATACCTGCATCTCATCCGGGACAGCCATCTGCGTCGAGAAATCGCTCTTTTGCAATTCAGCTGGCAGTGCGAAAATCCCAGTCACAAAGCACCGCATGATCAGGTCGCTGTCGGCGAATTTGCCACTCACGGCACTGGCTGAAACTTCGTCGAGTAACAGTAGTTTCCCTGAAGTGTCGCACTTCTGAGCTTCCGACTGATGACCAATCCTGCCGCTTTTTTCCGATGCAACAGCCTCGTCCGCGCGAAACTGTTTGCCGGATACTTCACTGCAACGCAATTCGCCCGGCAAGACAATGCTGTCCGTTATCTCACAATTCGCTGCAGTGGTCCGCAGAGCAAATCGGCCAGACACAGCTGATTTGAAGCATTCCGACTCTATGACGAGTCGTCCAGTGACTGCACAGCTTACCAACTCTGAAAGCAATACCCGTTTCTGCGTCACGTCACAAAGTGTAAACTCACTGATGTGCCCAATGCGCCCAGAAACTTCCGAGACTCCGCATTTTGTTTTGCAGAATTTCTTACTTGAGTGCTCACTCGTCAGAAGTGCGTCTGGAACTAACATAATCCCGGTGAAATCACATGGCCGCAGTTCCTCCGGAAGAGCCCGTTGATCTGTTACCGGGCAAGTGACTATGAGAGCCGAGTCGGCCTTCTTCCCACTCAGCTCGCTCGTGGTGACTTCATCCTCCAAAAGTGTCTTGCTGGAAATGCTGCACACCACCATTTCCGAACAGTGTCCCGTTCGACCGCTCTTTTCAGATGTCTGACGTTCATCTGAACGGAAGGACTTCGCAGAGCATTCACTCACGACTCTCTCACCAGGTAGGACCAGCACACCTGTGATTTCGCACGTTTCACATTCCGCTGATAATGCGATTCTTCCGGAAACAGGTGAGGTGGTGCACAGTCGCTTCAGCACGTTGAAGTTCGTAACCTGGCACATGGTGATCATATCAGGTGACACAATCCGTGTTGTGATCGCACACTGCACCATTCGATTCTTCAAAAGAACGGCGCCCGATTCCTCGCACTTCCCCAGCAAGGTGGAATCGACGAGTTTCTGCGTGAAGGAACAGGATTCTGCCTCATCAGTCAGCAATCGTACTCCAGACTCTGCGCAGATTACTGTTTCTGTAACCAGACCTTTCCTTTCGGGATTACGTTCCGACGGAATCAGGAGATGTGCGGCCACTCTTCTTCCGCTGACACTGCTGACACCCATCTCGCCAGGCGCGATCGGATTGCCGGTCACTTCGCAGAGTTCAAACTCTGAAACATGTCCTTCGACATCCGAAACCCGGCAACGCTGGGACTGATCCTTTCGGAAGAGACGAGTACTGATCTCGCTCTTTCGAAGTTCATCTACACCAATTCGAACGTTGGTAAAATCGCAGACTTCCAATTCTTCTGGAAAATAGATTCTGCGGGAGATTTGTGACGTGATCAACTCGGAGCTGATCGCAGAAATGCCGGAAAGACTTGAACTTTTGAATTCGTCAATGATCGCCGTCTTGCCTGTTCGTTCGCAGATTTTTGTATGCTTTTGCAGAGCCTTCCTTTTGCTGGCTTCCGATCGCATGAGTGCATGATCGACAGTCCGGCTTCCGGAGTAATCGCATTTCGTCATCCACTCTGCCGGGAATTCACAATCACTTTCTTCGCAATGCTCCCAGATGGCAGGTTCATCGAGAATTTGTCCGGCCGCCGGTATTAGGGAAAACTGCATTTCGTAGGGAGCCGAGCCATTCACCTGAACGAGCGTTCTGACATCGCACGCTTCATATTCATAGCCCTCGGCCGACACGACTTCAGCCTCCACGGTGACAGAAAAATCGTCTGTCAGCTTTTTTTTCAGCATTGAAGACGATCCAGCTTTGGGCAGCTCCTCACGCAGGCGTTCGTTATAAAAATGTTCGAACTTGCTTAGGTCCTCATCAATTTGTACGGCTGCGTCAACGCTTCTGACAACATCTGGCCGGGACTTCAAAGAGACAAAATTGTGAGCTTTGGTATTGAGCTGACGGGCATCATTTATAAGTGACTCATGTCCCGGTTCGTGAAACTGCGTTCTGACGAGCTTTTCGTATTGGTCCACGCCATTGGATGCACGGACGAGACTCCGCACATTTCCGCTGAAGAACGATTGACGACGGGAGATCCGGACTGCTCCAAGTGTTGCGCCCGGGAGTTGCTTCAGCCAGTTCTCCAGGACCATACGCGCGATCACTTCGGTCTGGTCCTGCAGTGGCACGATATGGGAAGCAGCGCGACTGCGCCAGGTCTGAATGAGCTTTTCGAATGGGGGTTGACCTGGCTGTAAAAGCTGGACCGGATGGAAAGGATTGCTCTTCTTCATCTCTTTCCAAATAGAGCGATCCAGGGCAGCGGGTGTGTCGTGACGCTGACCCGCATATCGAATACTCAGGCCTTCCGGGCCAAAATCCGGGTCAGAAGTGACTCGATGACCCAGCGAGCGTAATCCTTCCGTGATGAACTGTAAAACAGGTCGTGTTGGTATATTTTGGGTCAGTTCCGGTGGCTGAGTTCCGTTGGTGTGAAGTTCATTCAGGTCACCAAGGTTTTGATTTAACTCTTCTTCGTTCTCTTCCAGCTGACGCTTAGCATTGACGATGCTCTCCTCAGCAAGCCTGCGTTGTTCTTCAACATTATGTCCGCGAAGGGATGCGCTGACCATCTGCTGAATCTGCGTTTCCAGCGACACGCCAGTTCCGCCGATATCATCGGCCGATTCAAGAATACTTTCGATATCGCCAACACTCTCTGAAATTTCCGTGAGCTTATAGAGCAACCGTGCGACGACTTTGTCCTCTGGACTGTCCTTTACAGCAAGATTGAAGATCACGACATTTTCAAACTTCGAACCGAGCCGCTGAACTCTGCCAATTCGCTGCTCAAGTTCCATTGGATTCCATGGCAGGTCATAATTAATCAGCACATTGCCAGCCTGCAGGTTGACGCCCTCGGCGCCAGAGTCGGTCGAGACGATGACATGAATTATTGGCGGATCGCTGGAATACTGCTGGATGGCCAACTGATTGCGGGAGCCCTGGCCACCCTGAATCGTGCCCACCGGAATCTTCATGTCTGACAATTGACGAACGATAAGTTTCAGAGTTTCAGTACGGCCGGTAAAAATAACCAGTCGCCAGTTGTCAGATCTTTCATTTCTCAGTTGGTTGCAAATTCTGACGACTGCGTCCAACTTCGATGGAGTGAGATAATTCTCGATGATTCGATCGACCTCAACTGCAGCGGTTCTCCAGACTGGCTCTTTCTCTCCCATGTTGTGAAGTTGCTTACAAAGAGCCTGTGGGCTGCTCATCATGGCAGAGCCAAGACTCGACGAAATAAGCCCTTTTCCACCGGACAGCTTATCAAGGCCCGTGGCAATAATCTTCATCAACTGCTTGTCGTACTCTGTTGCGGGAACTTGTTCCAGCTTCAGAATTCTCTTGGGGAACGCGAGACGCACTGTCGCCCTTCGCGCTCTGACCAGATACTGTCGCAGTATGGTGCGAAATCTCTGGCCCGCGGGACTATTGCTCCAGCCCGGCTGCTTGAACGAGTTTCCGTACTGGGCTGCAAAGGAACCCTGGCTGCCAAATGGATTATCGTGGCCTTTCGCAACGGCCAGACAGTCGATCAGACTGTACAAATCCCATATACGATTCTGCATGGGTGTCGCGGTCAGCATCAACACGTACTTGAATACACGGGCTTCAAGGGCTTGACGGACAACTTTCGCCATCCTGGGAGCACTATTTGCCCCATAGAGATTCCTCAATTTGTGTGCTTCATCCAGGATCAGCATTTCGAAGCCTGCTTGCTTCGCCTCCTCCATGTAATCACGCACCGCGTCGTAACTCGTTGCAATAACTGTGGCATCACCCTTAAAAAGGGTGCGTACCGCGCTACCGGTCGCAAATTTTCCGTCGATCCCGAACTTGTTTTGAAGTTCCTCAATCCACTGAGGTGCAATGAGCTTCGTACAGACGACAAGGCAGCGGTTCACTTTTCGCCGTGCAATGAGTTCACTCAGAATCAAACCAGCACTGACTGTTTTTCCCAGCCCCACGTCATCCGCAATGATCGAAACCGGCAGTCGGCGACAGAACGTGATCAAGTTCTGCACCTGATGTTCAAACGGGTCCAGCTTTTCCCTCCAGCTGGCTCTGGCTTTGATATCATCTTCATCCCGAATCACGATCGGCTCGCTTAGCCCCCACTCAAGCGCCAGCTCATGCAGTTCAAACTCATGTCGCGATCCGGCACCTGTCAGTTCAGGAACTTTTAGAACACGAACGTTAGGTTTGGAGGCTGGTGTGGACATCATCAAAGTCCTGAACAATCAAAAGGTATTCGTCACTAAAAGCACAATCGCACCGTTGAAAACATCGGACGCAGATGCGTTGTCAGTCACTGGATAAGCAAGATCAGGTGCGTCGATTCGATTCCTCAAAATACTTCGTCGGCATCCGCGGTAAAGTTCAGTTGGTCATGCGCGAGCGAAAATACCTGTTCCGCAAGGCACTGTTGAATTGCTTCCGGATCGGCATACCGCGATGTCAAAAGGCCTCGTGCCAGATCTGGTGACAGGCAGTCCGAGAACTTCAGTCCAGCAATCGCCTGTTCGTCAATCTGCGGTAAGATTTCCGCAGGCTGCTTTCCCCTGAGGGATTCAATCGCACTCAGAAACTGGCTCAATGGAACCGATGTGTTCGTCGACACGCACAAGGCATCGGACTGCAGGCCTTCGCCGAGTTGTTCTTTTAAGGCATTGGCCAACGCCATATTTGCCAGAGTGCCGGCGAAGGTCAACCAAGTCCAGCCCGTTGGCTGCCGCTGCAGGGTCGTTTGTCCGTCTCTGATTTCTCCGTATTCTTCACGAACCTCGCGCATTTGGCTGATCGCCCTGTCACTCCATTCACGCATCACATCATCCGAACTGAGCAACCGACGAATTGAGCGAGCCAGCATTGCAGGAACACGACGACCACTGCCGATCCATTTCGCACGCCCTTTGACCATGATTGGCTCGACGTATGCGACACGACGTTTCCAGTCAATATGATTGACTTGCCAGGATGTTGCTCCCAGCATCAGAAGCCTGGGACCCTGTGTCTTCGCCAGAAAAACGACTTCATCAACCGATCCAACATGCAGGCGGCCATGCAGAATTTCAAAGACTGGAGGCACGAGAAAAACCGTAAACAATTCCAGAAAGTTCTTTTTGCCATAGTTCTTTTCCCCTGCGGTCCCGAACCACAAGACTCCATGGTCGTCCCACATCAGGTTCTCGCCAAGCATCCACTCAAATAACGCATCCAGAACATCCTGACTCATATCGTTCATGGGAGGCACGTCGCGGAGCCATCCACGCACTGCCTGACGGCTGATCCCTCTTTGCTGCAGAGCAAGAGCCATGATCTGTTGCGCCAGAATATGCAACGGTTGTTGAGGGGGAATCACCGGGTCGACATACCCCTGCTGCCAAAGGCACACAATGCCAGAAATCATCAGCAGTGCTTCGTGAGTTGTGGCGAGAAACAGGCAGTTGCGTTCCGCGCCAGAACGACGTCCGGTCCGTCCCATTCGCTGCAGAAACCCGGCAACGGACCCCGGGGAATTGATCTGAATCACCCGATCCAGATCGCCCACATCAATGCCCAGCTCCAGGACGCTGGTGGCGACAATGACGCAGTCACTGCCCGACGCAAACGCCTCTTCCGCAGCCAGCCGATTTTCCTTGCTCAGTGAGCTATGAGTCACAAATGTTCGTACCCCAAGCTCCTTGAGTTCGACGCCAAGTTCTTCAACTTTCGAGCGGCTGTCGATAAAAACGAGTCGCTTTTCGCCTCGATGAAGTCTTGAAATCAGAACGGCGGCGTTCTTAATTGAACCGACGTAATCCACAGTGACGCGTGCATGTGATGTTGCCTGGAATGCAGGTGCATACACGGCCCGAGTTCCGGAACAGGTTCCGGACAGCCATTCGCTGAGAACCTCCGGATTTCCTACCGTCGCAGACAGACCAATCCGCTGAAGTTCTCGTCCCGCAAACCGGGTGATACGACTCAGCACTGACAGAAGATGCCAGCCACGGTCGTCTCCGGCAAAGGCGTGAATCTCGTCAACAATCACGATCCGGAGATTGGCAAAGAACTGCTGGTGGTCAACACGATCGGACAGCAGCATGACCTCCAGCGATTCGGGAGTCGTCAACAGGCAGTTCGGATGATCCCGGAGCATATGCCCACGTGCTGTCGATGAGACGTCACCATGCCAGACTTCTGACTTAAGTCCCATCAGTCGGCTGTAGTGCTGTAAACGAACATTCAAATTGTTCAGCAGCGCCTTCAATGGACAGACATAGAGAACACTGAGGCCCTCCCACTGTTCAGTCAAAATGCGTGACACCGCGGGGAAAAATGCGGCTTCTGTTTTGCCTCCCGCGGTGGGCGCGAGTATCACCATGTGCTTCCCGGACAGAATTTCAGGAATCACGTCCTCCTGAAAGGGTCGCAGCGACTTCCATCCCAGACTGTTGACGATGTGATATTGCACCACCGGGTGCAGCATTTGAAAGCCACTCACAGTTCCAGCTCGATTTCATCCACGTTGTCGGCTCCCATCGCGATGCGCTCAGCCGGGTTGAGTTCACGGTCTGTGACGGTCAGCTGGTAGTCCGATCTGGGATTGAAATCGGGATAAAGATCAATCCTGTCCAATACATCGGCGACCAGCTTCTTCAGGAAGATTCGAGGCGCAACGCCCACTTTACCTCCCAGGTGCCCTGTGACTGCTTCTGCCAGACTTCTGATGTAATTGTCATCGCAAAGACTGCGGATTCTGTCAGCCGATTTGCAATTCACACAGAAGATATCCCGGATGCGACACCCCACAAGATACAGACGACTCAGATCGAAAGGAGAGAGCCGAATCTGAACGGCTCGAGGGTTATCAAAACGCGCATCCGTCTGAAAGTCCACGTGCAGACGCTGAGCAAGCGGCTCCAGACGAGCCACGCCCTGCGGTCCTTCAAAGAATGAGCCTGTCCCTGTGATGAGCAAATACAACCCAGGAAATCTCCCGGAGTCGATTTCATCCAGCATCTGACGCAGGGCATTCAGGCTTTTGTCACGAACATCACTGCGGACTCTTTGAATCGTTTCGACTTCGTCAAGGACAACCAGCATGCCTGCCTGACCGGAATCGCGGAGAACGGCAAGCACACCCTGCAAAAAGTTCATGGCACCAAAGTGGTCGATGTCTCCTTTGACTCCAGCAAAGCGTTTCGCCGCCGCCGCCACGTTGGGCTGCCCGGACAACCAGTTCAGGATAGAGTCGGCAGCAGCAAAATCGCCAGCCGCCTGGGCGTTTCGGTAACCACGGAGCGCCGTACCAAACATTGGGGCCGTCTGACTGATCATCGACAATCGCTTGTCCATCAGTTCGCTGGTTCGCTCAAGCAGGGCTCGTTCATCTGTTGGTAAAATCTGGCCGTCTGCGAGTACGTCTTCTTCCAGGGTAAAAAACCAGCCGTCGATCAGGTTTCTGAAGCCACCGGTTTCGCCGCCTGGTGTCATCATCCGTTCCGTAAGTCTGCGATAGACCGTCTCCAGTCGATGCAATGGAGTTTCGGTTTCAGAGACCTGTACTTCGGCCGTTACAAATCCAAGCTGTCGTGCACGTTCCGCCAGCCATCGTGCGAAGAATGTTTTCCCACATCCGTATTCACCACGCACGGCCTTGAACTGACTGCCACCGGACTGCACTCGTCGCAATTCTTCGTCGAGGTGAGTCTGCAGATGATCAATACCGACGGCAAAAGCGTCCAGACGACTGCCGGGCACTGTGCCTTTCCGGAGTGCATCAAGAATCTCATCTCGTCGTTGAGGGCTGATGTCCATCTCTGAAAACCTCTGTTCATTTCTGCAGCCGCATCTGTGACAGCTGATCTGGATTTATGGAATAAGTGCTCTTATCGCGCGACGCCGAATTGTCGGCAAAGGAGTTCGAAGTTGGTCCGAATTGTGTCGCCGGATTCGTCACGCGTCACGATCGGTACATTGTCCAGATTCAACAGCCTCATGATCATGGAGACAAACCCCGAATAGCGAATCACTGGCAGACTTAGAGCGTGACATACGGTTTCTCGCTGAACCACATATCCATGTTCCGCAACCAGCATGAGAAACAGCTTCAACTGGTCACGTCCCGGAGCCCTCCGGCCTGCAAGATTGTACTGGCCAGTCAGAAGTTCAGAGGCAAGTAACTGTTCAACCCATTCAGGTGCCGACCGCAGTGCAGAGGAAGACACAGGGAGCGATTCGGCCCCTGTGTTGCTGAAGGCTGTACTGATAGCAGGTCTTTGTTCCGCCACGTGTGCCTGCTGCGGCATGATTGTCGACGGTTCAGCATACGTTTGAGTCAACTGGTCTGGCTGTGGCGAAGGTGGCAGTAAAAAGCGTTCCGACTCAGGGATAACACGAATTCCACGACTGCTGCTTCGATCGAACTCGATGATTCCGTTTGCGACGAGCGCATCCACATGGTTCAATGTTTCAAAGTAGCTCAGCTTCGCGACGGCCTGAATCTCCCTGATTGTTGGAGGTTCGCTTGAGGCACGGATCTGAGTTTCGATAAAATCAAACACCAGTCGTTGAGCTGGCGAAAGTCTCTGAATCCAGCTGCGATCTTCGTCGGCCGTTTCGTTCACTAATGAAAAGCTCACCAATGGTGTGTTCTCATGCGTTGGACCGGCAACATCGGTGTCCGCAACCCTTTTTTCTTTTCGTGGCCGTCCCCACCTGTTTTGACTGTGGTTTGGGAATGGAGGCTCCTGCGGCGATGCCTCGATCACCGACCCCTTCGACAAATCGTCAGCTTTACCGGACGACTCATCGGGTGCGATTGCTGTATCGCTGTCTGCCGAACCTTCATCTGCTTGCGGGCTTGGATGGAAGCCACCGGCCCGAAACGCAGGGCGTCGGAAGCCCTTGCTTGTACCTGGTGCGTTCTTCTGACGCTGATCTAAGCCAGCGTCGGATTCTACTCGATCGGGAATCTGAGGAAGCGTAGGCCCGGCAGGCTCGATGTTAGTTGGCTCTTCAACGGGGTTGTCAATTGGAGGTGGGTTGTCGATCGGCCCGGAACTTGATGACCTTCGGCCGCTGCGTCGAACAGGGCGACGCCATGTCCTCAGGGCTGCAGAATCGGTCCCGCGGGGCTCAACCCCTGACCATGGCGGCACATTGTCCGGGGCCGCCGGAGTAGACTGTCTCTGTTCCTGAACAGGTTTTGTCTCTGTCGGTTCAAATGGAGTGGTCTGCTCTGTAGGTTCCTCCACCTGTGGTGTTGACTCACTGAGAAACGTATTCATGTAAGCTGCGCCGTGCCCATGCCGTCGCCCAAAAATGTCTACGCCTTTCTCTGAGTCAACGAATGGCTTCGGGGGGAAAGTCGGCGAAAGGTCGGTGTCGGCCACATCTGTGGGACTTCGGTCAGTCGCGAAACTGACCGATCCTTCGGTAATGCCGGTCGTGGACTTGGATTGTGCAACAAGCCGGTCCAGCCAGGCGGGATCGATCACATAGCCGACTTCACTATTCGAAATCTTGACTGCACAGATTTTTCCCTTGCTCAGCAGTTCGTCGAGATGCTGCTGGGTTCCAGGAAACCGACTTTCGCTCTCAAGTGTGACAACAGACTTAGGAACAAACTCCTCGATTGCACTATTGACGGCCGCCGCCGGATGGTCAAAAGTGTACCCAAAAAGATCGCGTATCGTGTCCACGAGCTTGAGCAATTGGATGCGGCTGCGTTGAACTGCAGCGACCGCCTTATGCAGCGGCTGAACGGCTTCACTTTCTGGTGGCTGTGTTGGAATAACAAGCTCTGTTCGATCGCCTGGTTCGTCAGAAGACTCTGACGCAAAGATTGGACTTCCGGGCGGCATGGCGGGCGTCCGTGCTTTTTGACGTTGAACGGCTGAGGATTTTGACGCAGGCACCACATCTTTCCGGACGATCAATTCCTTGTGGCACGCCGGGCACTCAATGGTCTCGTCTAACAGGCGCGCGATGACTGAAAGCCTGGCCCCACAGGGGCAGGAAAGGGGAATTCTGGCTGGTGGTAAAGCAAATTGCATTTGCCAGGCCGTATGGCTTTCCATCCGGCTCCAGTTGGAATGAACTCACGGAAAATCGCAGCGCGGCATAGTAGACACCCAGTGGCCCTGGGATGCAAACGCGAACTGATGATTGGTGGACGGGGTCAGCGACAGTGCTGTTGACGGGCGGAACAATCCGAAAAGCAGCTGGCACCGTATGGGTTTCCCTCCCGGTAGCCTCAACCCTGTTGAGCAGAATCGCGTCGGAAACCTATTGAGGCGTCCGACCGTCCGCCCTCTGCTGCGTTTTAGAAGGGCTCGGCGTGTTCATTACATGCTGATCAGCCCGGCAGAGTGGCACGATGAATTACCTGGCGAGATTTGCCGAACATTCGATATTCACTGCTGATCCTCTCAGTTATCGGGTGCCCCGCTAGAATTTAATGTGTCCTCAAAAAGTCGCGGTGCGTAGAATGTCGGCGGGAGTTGCTTGAAGAACCGAGACAAGTTTGGCACTTTGTGCTGACGTTGAGGGTTGTGGCGACAATGAAATATGGCAAAAAATCGTCTCCTTTGAATCCCCACCGAAGAGTTGCGGAACGGGACGATAAACTTCAATGAGTGTTGTTTTGCAGCACATTGAATGAGTGTTTTGATCGGGCAGGTGCGATTATGACCGTTTTTGAATCCGCTAGACATGCCGTCGATGCGTACTCCGAAAATGCTGAAGCATGGAGACCAGATCACGATTTGGCGATGGCCTGTAGGCAGCTTGAGGATTTGCTGCTGGCTGGTATTGAATCGCTCCGTGAGATTTCGGCCTATCATCAAGGTTGGCAGGAACAAGTGCTGTCCGGTCAGCAGGAACCAGATTTGGCAATGGACCAGGCCATCTGGGACATGTACGCCTGGTGGATGCGGCCCTGCACACGCGTCAAGAAAGAACTCCGCTTTTTTGAACGGCAGGGGTTTACGGTCGAACATGCAGCAGAGTTCAGACACTGCCTTGAGAATCTGCAGGATGACCGAAGAGGCCTGGTACGGCCGACCACGCCCATTCAGCCAATCACCACTGAGCATGTGCAGCGTTTAGCATCATCCAGCATCGACACATCCAGATACGACGACTGAAATTTGCGTGATTGGAAAAGCAGCCCTGACCGTTGGTGCGATCGTGTATGTGGAAAACGTAAAGCCGCCACAGGGTGGCAAGGGAAAGGATCGCCGAGTTGTCATCCTGCGTGCTCCGACTGCTGACGATGACACTTTCACATTCGCGGTTATCGCCACCCTTCGCAATTTAAATCCTGCAGACGACGAAGTCAGGATTCCGCACAAGCCGATTTCCGGCGGAGATCGACAGACAAGCCTGACGGCACCGTCTGTTGCAGTCTGTCGCTGGGTTCAGGATGCGGACATCACACGAGTTCAGAGCATCAAAGGTAAATGCCCCAGCATCACGCTGGGTGAGATCGTGCGCAAGGTTGATGCGATCAGCGGGTCTGGCTAACGGTGATCCGAAGTGAACGATGACAACTTCAATTTATTTGCCCCAAATCCAGCTCATACGGCAGATCACAATCTCGACAGATTTTCTTGATTCTTAATTCCAGCTGCCCGTGTCGATCCGCTGGAGATCGGCTTGCAAATCGGACCCACTTCGGGAGATAGATCGGCGCGTAAATCGGACCCACCGTATTGGGCCGTAGAATCTGCCTGTTTAATGGGCAGGTTTGAGGTCAAGGATGTTGACGGTGGACAAATACGGTCGGATACGTCGCGCTCATCGGGACGGGATGAGCATTCGCGAGATTGCACGTCAGTTTCATCATTCGCGTTACAAAGTTCGTGAAGTACTGAATGGTGGCGGTGAGCCGC
>Ga0209390_10004035_pt1 | contig 22646 bp, 21 predicted proteins | sample BON01_FD_187212 | JGI IMG/M metagenome (GOLD analysis project Ga0209390, IMG submission 187212) | Freshwater microbial communities from Lake Bonney liftoff mats and glacier meltwater in Antarctica - BON-01 (SPAdes) (version 2) | ecosystem: Environmental > Aquatic > Freshwater > Ice > Glacier... | reverse complement strand
CTTAAAAACTCAAGCACCTTCATTTCCGCCGGACTTCGTAGATAAAAAAGCGACTGATTTAAAAAAGTGGCGTACGTCGGATTACTTACCAAATGATCATTTATTTCCTCGAGGGAAAATTCCTGTCCATCGGACTTTAGAATGACTAGAACATCATACAACAATCCTTTTTTTCGGATTTTGATGACCAATTTGGTGTTCAAAACTTGAAGTGGCTGCCCAAAATTACTTTTCTTGGGATATTGGGCATCTCGCACATTTCCTTGAAAAGCAAATAGTCTATATTCGGATGCAAGTCGCAAAAATTCCCCAAACAAGTCGTGGATGACTTGGAGATCTTTCTTTTTAAGGGCTTTGTTTACCCTATTGGCAGCTAACAAAATTCCCTCCAAATCAGGATTGCTTCCCAAGCGCATATCGTCCGGATCTTCCAAAATCGTGAATTTAACTTTTAACGCTTTTGGATCATTTTTGCTTCCTTTCGCCATAAACGCAAGTATCCTTTCAAATTTTCCTCGATAGTCCAGTACCAAGGCAAAGGCAGCATGATACAAACCCCACTCTGAGGAAGCCTCATTGGTGGAAAGCTTCTCTTCAGCAGCACGAAAGGGTGCAAACAGATTTTTCTCCATGTTTTTGGAGAGGCGGTCAACATCATAAAACCCTCTGATGGGCCCTATGGGAATCATTAAGACCTCGCCTTCGGAATAAACAATACTTAAGGCTTTCGCAGGATCCTTTATTTGTTTATGTAAGCCAAAGCGCAGCAGATAATCCTTCATGGCCTGCTGCTTCTGTGCACTACCTAAAAAATTCAATTCCTTTAATTTGGGTAATTTATACCGCATTTTTAGCCATTGCAAGCCAATGATAACCAGGTGCTCTTTATTGTATAATCCACTGATCTTAATTTTTCCATTTAAATACTCAACCGTAAGTTGATGCAACTGACCATAGATTTCGACGAAATAATTGTATCCGTTTTCCAAAACAATAACATTATTCAACCAAGCTTGAAAATGCTTGTCGGGCACCATAGTCATCTTCTCAGCGAGATTAGGGATTTCTGTCTGCTCACAAGGAATTTCCAGGGGAAAAGTCAGTTTGTTCTGGGGAAAAGCTGGCACGGTTTCCTCTTTGTTAATCTCCATAAAAGGCAACCTATTTCTATTCGGCTCAGAAATAAACACCTTATCACGATTCCCTTCCAAAAACAGAATAGCTGCGGCCACATGCTTGCATTCAAAGTTTTCAGTGAAATACACACAGTTACAATCGAATGACTCCTCATCGTAATACTCATCATCATCATCCCAGTAATTATCCGTTAAACCAACGAAAACTTGGTAATATGGTGCTACATTACCCTTTACCAAAAAATAAAAGGCTTCTAAGTCACCATCAAAGAAATCGAAAGTAACCTTCCCTTGTTGAAGAAGTAATTTCCCTCTTTCTATCAGTTGGGGTGACAATTCCTTCTTGAGATACCTTAATGATTTTAAATGGTCCTTACTAAGTGGCATAAATTTGAAGTTGGCCGAAAGTTAAAAGGTTTCAACAATAGAAAAAAAGGTTAAACTCCTTTTTAATTTTATTGAAAACTTTTAAGTCAAGTGAATTCACGGTTAGTTCGTCAAAGATTTTACTGGATTTTCTGGTACGGTGACCTCTTCCATAGACTTAATGAATACACGTTTAAATTTATTGGAAGGCCTTAAGGTGGCAGAGGAGCTTCGAAATTTAAACTTAGTTGATAATTCCCTGACAAGTCTTCGTGGATTGCGTAACCTTAAACAGGTAAGTAGAAAACTTACTATTCAAAACAATTTGAGCCTTAATTCTTTGGAAGGGCTTGAAAGCTTGATCTCTGTAGGTGGCAATAGAATACAAATTCTAACGAATAATTATCTCACAAATTACTGCGCTTTATCGAAGCCATTTAATGAGGGGACATTTCCAGTAGTAGAGACAAGCGAAAATGGTTATAACCCCACCGTGGAGCAAATTCAAGGGGATGAATGTAAAGGTGAGTTAGAATATTAGAAAAGTATCTAAAAAAGTGCTGGAAAAGGATTATCCATCACTTTTTTAGATAATGCCAATAAATTTTGATTTTAAACAAGTTTCTTCCATAAACAGCCAATTTATAAACCTAAGTTCTACCCAATTTCATGAAAAAATTGTCATCGTAGGCTTGTTTAGGACTTTGAGTAGAGAAGCCGTGGAACACCTTCGACAAGCTCAGGGGCAAATTAGATGGGACTGCCAAACTCTTTCTCACCTCAGCAACCCCCAAAAAGGATTCGCAATGACGATATAGTCGTTTTTTCAGGACGATCTTACATGGAAATCAGGTTATAGGGAAAAAATCTTTTCCATGACTACCCATTTCTCTCCTGGTTTGGCCCAAGGAAGTGCTTTTTGTAAAGCACCCATTAGTTTTTCCCAATCCTGAACTTTCTGGTTGCGCTCATCCATTTTGGCTTTTTCTTCAAAAGAAAAGGATTCTCCAACCTCCATGATCATAAAAAGTCGGTTTCCCGTAAGGTAAATATCCATCACCTCAATAGCTGCATCCTGAATGCTTGAGATAATTTCCTCAGAAACCTGCTTATGCTGTTCAATGTATTTCTCGATGATGATAGGATCATCCTTTAGATCCAAAGCAAGACAATATCTCTTCATAGTGAAACTTTAATTTAAAGACGATAGAAGTTTATCGCATTCGTTTGCCATATTTTTTTCAAAGTGGATTCGGAATGTCCTTGGAAATAACCTTCCACTAGTCCTATTACCTGTTCATAGCTTCCAGCCAATTTACAGACCGGCCAGTCAGACCCGAACATAACCCTGTCTTCTCCAAAAGCTTCCATTACTGTATCCATATAGGGGTAAAATTGTTTCTCCTCCCATTGATTCCATGCGGCCTCCGTAATCATTCCCGATAACTTACAGTAAACGTTTGGGAACTCACCCAATGCTTTAATATTGTCCTTCCATTTCTCATTGTGCCCATTTTTGATGTCCGGCTTCGCCAAGTGATCCAGGACAAAGCTTCCTCCCTCAAAATTAGACACCGTCTTGATAGCACCTTTCATTTGATGTGGGAGCACCAGAAGATCATAGGTATATCCAACATCAAATATTGTTTTTAACCCTTGTTGAAAGGCTTCATTTAGGATGTACTCGGGATCTTGTTCATCCTGAAGGACATGTCTAAAGCCTTTTAGCTTTTTATAGGCATCATAAACGCTTAATCGCGCTGCCAGTTCGGGAGATTTTAAATCTATCCATCCCACTACCCCTAAAATAAAGGGGTATTTTTCTGCCAACTCAAGTAGGAAGGTGTTTTCTTTCTCCTCCTGTAATGCTTGAACAGCAACAGTACCCTCAACTCCATTGGACGCTAATACTGAAAATAAATCATCGGGAAGGAAATCCTTCTTCAACTTGGCCATTTCCTTATTTATCCATGAATAATCAACACGATCATAGCGCCAAAAGTGCTGATGTGCATCTATCTTTTTGATCATAGCGAATGAATATTTAAATATTATGGATGTAGATAAACAAATGCATTTATATTCATCCCTGCCCCTACTGAGGCAAATAATGAATAGTCACCGGAGCTGAATTGATGGTTTTCTTTTTTACCCTTCACAACTAAATCGTACAGAATAGGTACCGTTGCCACCGAGTTGTTTCCCAATTCTTGAATACTCATAGGCATTAAACCTTCTGGAATATCGGTTTTGTTATAAAGTAAAAAAAGTCGCTCTAAAATATTATGGTCCATTTTGGCATTCGCCTGGTGGATTAGCACATGTTTGATGGCTTCGAGATCTATATCAGCACGTTCAATACATTCCTTAAGGGTAGGTGCAACAGTTTTTATTGCATATTCATATAATTTCCTACCATTCATTTTCAAAAAGCGGGTATTGTCAGGAAAATTAGGATTGTAAGATGGCCCCATAGACAATAGATAGGCATGGTCCAAAGTATCAGATCTCGTAATATGCGCTAGTATGCCCTCTTTGCTATTGCCTTCCTTTGCCTCCAGAATAACAGCCCCTGCCCCATCAGAAAAAATCATACTGTCAATGTCATGGGGATCAGAAATTCGAGATAAATTTTCTGCTCCAATTACCATCACCCTTTTAGCATCACCGGATTGGAGGTAATAATTGGCTTGTATCATCCCTTGAATCCACCCAGGACAGCCAAAAGGCAAATCATAAGCTACTGTATATGGATTTTTTATACCTAGTTTGTGTTTGACCCTCGCCGCTAATGTTGGACAGGTATCAATTCGGATATTGTCCTTCAAAATATCGCCGAAATTATGCGCAACTATGATGTAATCCAGAGATTCCCCATCTATATCAGCTGACAATAAGGCCTCCTTAGCCGCATAATAAGCCATATCAGAGGTCATTAAATTGTCTTCAAGATACCTTCTTTCTCTTATTTCAGTGATTTTTTGGAGCGTGGCCACAATATCCCGATTAGGTTTTACTAATCTTTCGCCACTTGCATTATAAAATTCTTTGGTTAAAAAATAATCATTGGGGACAATATTTTTTGGTAAGTATTTCCCTGATCCTACGATAATGCTACTAATTATTTTCTTATCCATTAACTAATTTTCTTTTCTGAAATTAAGAATCCCAAATTACATATTATTACCTATTTGTTTGAAGAAATTCATAATATGATGCGAATAATTTTGCCTGAAATGTATTTTACCTGCAATAATTTTTATCAGTCTTTTTGATAGAAGATTTAAAAACGAAAAAAAATAAAACAATACCTTCAAAAAGTACTAAAATCATTCCAACCCAAAAAAACAATAGGAAATATTTTCATGTCACAAACTAGTTTAAAAGTGGGCAATTTTCGCTAATCTCATTATAATATAGCCGGGCAAGGTCTAGCTCTCCTTCTTGGCTTATTATTTTTTCAATTTAAATCCCATAAATAACTACTTAAGGTTATCGACACGGCAAAGTCTGAGAAAAGACATCTCTCAGTATCTATCAAGTTCATAGGGCCGTATTGTCTTAGGTAATTTTGATCAAAACCCTAACTTACTCACACCCCCTATTGGCTAGACTGTATTATGTTTTTTCAAATCCTAGAATTTAAGTCTAGGGATAAAATTGACATGAAGCAAGTTTCAGAAGCATAAAACCCTCATAATCCAAAAAAAGTGTGTTTTAAAATTACGAAGAAAATAAAAAGTAGTAGGTACATTCAATTTGCCTACAAAAACAAAACGAGGCTGAAATAGATCAGCCTCGTTACTTTTCCTAGTTTATTTCAAATCAGGTTGTGGTGTCATCCTTAAATAAGGTTTAATTTCTTTAAATCCTTTAGGGAATCTTGAAGGAATATCTTCAGTTTTAATGGAAGGTAAAACAACCACATCTTCACCATTTTTCCAATCCGCGGGAGTAGCTACTGAATAATTAGCTGTCAACTGTAAAGAGTCAATTACCCTTAATAATTCAACAAAGTTCCTTCCTGTACTTGCAGGATAAGTGATGATAAGTTTTACCTTTTTGTCATTGCCTATAATAAAAACGGAACGAACGGTAAAGCTTTCATTGGAATTGGGATGAATCATGTCATAAAGTTCGGAAACTTTCTTATCCTCATCGGCAATTATAGGAAAACTAACGGTCGTATGTTGCGTCTCGTTAATATCCTTTATCCAAGACCTGTGGCTTTCCGCTCCATCCACGCTTAAGGCAAGCATTTTAACATTTCTTTTGTCAAATTCTTCCTTAAGCTTGGAAGCAGCTCCTAATTCGGTAGTACAAACCGGAGTGTAATCGGCAGGGTGAGAAAACAAAATACCCCAACTGTCTCCAAGGTACTCGTAAAAATTGATTTTTCCAGCTGAAGAGTCAGCGTTAAAATCCGGTGCAATATCTCCTAATCTTAAAGCCATAATTTTATTTTTTTAATTTAATAATTATTCTGTGGTTCATAAAGGAACAGAATTGACAAAAATAAAGTTTACCCATACTTAAATATTTTCGATGTATAAATTTTATCCCTAACTTTCAAAGGATTGTGATTACTTTTGGATTATTTTTTTGGTGGGTTTTGGTTTGTTCTTGAAAGACCCTATATTTGCATCACCATTTAAGAAAAGAGCACATCAATCACCAAATGGTCCGTTCGTCTAGGGGTTAGGACGTATCCCTTTCACGGATGAAACACGGGTTCGATTCCCGTACGGACTACTTCATATGATACTCTTTTTTATTTTGGTCCGTTCGTCTAGGGGTTAGGACGTATCCCTTTCACGGATGAAACACGGGTTCGATTCCCGTACGGACTACAACAAATTTTTTTTATTTGCCACCTGGCAAGTAATTTTTATTTGTGGTTGTTAGTGGTTAAAGTGAATAAAAAAACCTGATCAATCGATCAGGTTTTTTTTACATTGAATTGATTTCTAAATTTGGAATCAGTTTAAATCGGGTATTTTTTTAAAATGAGTTTTTTGAAATGGCACCCAACATTAGAAACCCCATCCCCTTTTCATATATTCACTTTTTTACTCAGAGTAATCTCTTAACAAAGCTCGATAATTGGTTAAGATTTTCGACCTACTAATAAAGCCTTTAAACATTCGTTCCTCATCAAGTAAAGGTAGTTGCCATACGTCTGCTTCATCAAACATCTTGGTAACAGCCATTACGGAGTCAGTCGGAGAAATAACAAAAGGTGGAGCAATAGATAGTTCAATTACACTAGTATTGTCAGCTGACTCTTTATTCAGTAGGAATGGACGCAATTGTTCCCGATTAAGGACGCCCCAAAATTGATTGTTGGTATCTACTACAGCCATACTGTTCTGATCGCTGTTTCTAAATTTATGAAGCACCTGCTCCATAGTATCGGAAGTACTTATAAGTAGAGAGGATGGATTGATACAATCATTTAAAGAAATATGCGACAAAATATTCTGATCCTGTCGGGTTGTAAATATATCTCCCTTATCTGCCAAATCTTTAAAGGAAGGATTGATTGGGGAAAAAGACCGGTTGATAATATAGGAAGTAACCGAGACAATCATCAAAGGAATAAATAAATCATAGCCACTACTGGATTCTGCAATCAAAAAAATGGCTGTTAAGGGAGCATACATGGTGCCAGACATCACTCCTGCCATACCTACCAACATTAAATTAGTTGTCGGAACATCTGTAAAGCCCATGAGTTCTAAAGAGAAACCAAACACAAAGCCTAAAAGCCCACCGGCCATTAAGGAAGGAGCGAAATTACCTCCATTTCCCCCTGAATAAAGTGTAATACTGGTAGCAAAGGCCTTGATCAATATCGTAAGGGATAAGAATACAATGATAATTATCTCTGAATCCCCAAAATAACGGAATAGACTATCTTCGATTAGAAGATCAACGTTTCCCTGGTAAATGGTTCTTATGTTCATATATCCTTCTCCGAAAAGAGGGGGAAACAAAACACAAAGAATAGATAAAACTAATCCTCCAAGTAGCGCTTTACGAAGTACTTGGTTTTTATAGCGTTCAAAAAATTTATGTACCTTTTGAGCAACAAGCAAAAAATACCTTGCATATAAGCCTGTTAAAATACCTAGTATCAAGAAATAAACTACATTGAAGTGGTTAAAAGTTTCTCGGGCCTGAAAGTTAAAAAGTATGTCTTCATTCAAGATAATGCTAGACAGCAGGCTTCCACAAATGGCTGCTATTACTAAAGGAATAAAATCTGTAAAAACAAGCCCCGTCAGAATTATCTCAAATGCAAACATAATCCCTGCGATAGGCGCATTAAATGCTGCAGCAATACCGGCAGCAGCTCCTGCCGCCAGCAACAAGGTTCGCTCCTTAAAACCTAATCTGTACCTTTGTGCGAAGTTAGAACCAATAGCAGAACCGGTAACAGCTATAGGTGTTTCTAGCCCTACCGACCCACCAAATCCCACAGTAATACCGCTTTGAAGGATTTGAGAATACATTTTACTGGATTTAACTTTACTCTGCTTTTTGGATATGTCTTTAAGAATAAAGGATATTTCTTTCTCTTCATCACTATTGAAAAAATATTTTACGATAAATGCAGTTAAGGTAATTCCAATCAATGGGAAAATGCCATAGATGAGCAGCCGCTCTTCAAAAGGAACATCTGTACTAATAGATGATTGTATATAATGAACGAATATTTTCAGGATTACCCCTGCAGCGCCTGCGCTAAGCCCGACTAATATGCCTGATAAAACAAGAAATTGTGAACGGGTAAGTTTTTCACTTACCCATATTAAAAATAGCTCTATAAAATTAAATTTCTGGTAGGGGTATTTAATAAAATCCTTTTTGAATTGTAAAAAGCTTATATAAAGAACTTTTATTTTCCTATTCATTTAAATTTTCAGATGATTAAACCCGAAATATGCAATAACTATTCTATTACGTGGTGTTGTAACTACGAACCCTATTGCGTAATCCGGGATAAAGTTGAAATAATTGGACAATAATTTTTTCCAGCTCAAAGGTTTAAATTTTGTTTTAACCTTCATTTTTTTCGTAAAACTCGCTGATAAATACCACAAACACAAAACATATCCTGGTAAACCGCCAGGAGCCAGAGTCGAATTTAAATAATACCAATTAATCAGGACAAGTTTCAGCCCTATTTTTTATATTAACCTCAAATCTTAATCTAAATCCATTTTTGAGGTTCAACATAATATACCAATTGGATTTTGGGTTTAACCCGAAATCTGGGTTTAAAAACGGGTTTTCAAAATTAAAGGTAGCACAAATTTTATATAATTTGTTGCTAACTTCTGCATACATGAAATCTTTATAATACTGAATTTCACAAGTACTTTTCCAACAGGATGACTAGTTTTGAAATTTGACCCTAAAAATATTACCTAATTTCCTGACGCTTCTCAAAAAGTGTTGTAATCAATAGAAAATCAGTTACTTCTTATCCATTTTTATTTTCTCCCAGTTCTAGTCTGTACGGTTGTAAATTTATTTTCAAATGAAACCCAGGGGCATTAAAATAGCAATAATTGAGATCGAAAGCATGCTGTAAGAATGGTAAGAACAAGACATGGTAATCACGTTTAAAAATTCGAAACCCTGCTTGAAATTGGTTGAGCCTATTTTTAAATTCACAATACTCCATTTTAAATTTTACTTCATTGTCTAATGCCATCTAAGATCTGTATCAAGTAAAGGGTCGATGGCTTTAAAATCATTAAATTCCAGGTCTTGGTATTTCTGCCACCATTCCATATACGCTTCAGCGACTATTTCAAGGGATTCATCATCTGGTACATATTCAAATGGAGTTGCCCTCTTCTGCACTACAGGATTTTGAGAAGGAAACCTTCCGATTAAATAGTCACTATTGATAGCCACAGCTCGAATCGACTCTATGGTCCATAATACATACATACCTAAAGTACATTCATTTGTTATAGAGGAAGATATCCAATTTTGTGGGAAATTTGAAATTTTCTGTGGACTGCTACGGTATTCAAGTAACTTAGGAATATCTGCTGCTGTAAACGATGGTAATTCCATGCCAGTGTATTTACCCTTGATCAGTAAATCAATATATTGTTCCACATTCACATTTTGTGACAATTCCTCATCACTTTCATTACAAGTGCTTAAAATCAAAAGTGAAAAAATTGTCAGTATAAATCTCAAGTTTTTCATAGAAGTTGAATTGAATACAATATAAAGTTTAACTATAGGATTATTCACTTATTCGCTTCTAAATACCTTAATTCCAAACCTATGGAAGTTCTAGGTTTAAAACCTTCCCATGTTTCTTCCACTGAATCCACCGGTAAATCAAGATAGGAAGAATAGTCTTTTCCTTTAAGGTGGATCCCCAGAAATGCAGTGACAAAATGCTGGTTGATATTGTTAATTCTTCTCTGATCCCAAACAGGCTCTGCATACCGTAGGTATTCATCCAGGTGCATGCCCTTTTTGAATGATTCCGCAGGCGGTGGGTTCGGTGCCACATTATGCCTGGCATTTTTATAGGTCAGCAAATACCTATTGGCATTGACAGACCCATCATAAATGGCCTTGATTCCATCTTCATAACCTGAAATATCATCTTGGTCACCAGCCACGAAAAACACTGGAAGCTTAAGGTTCCCCAAGCCTTCACTGTCCCATACCCCTCTGGCCATTCCCCAAGGGGCAAAAGCCACCACCGCTTTTATTCGTGGGTCAACTGTCGTCGCATACGATGGATCCGCTAAACTTCGCTCCATTAATTTATCACTTCCTCCTGCCATTTGGCCAAAGAAACCGCCAAAAGCAGGTGAAAATCCAGCTCCTGCAGCATTTAATGCACCATATCCACCCATTGAATAGCCTACCAATGCAGTATGTTCGGCATCAATCATTCCCGCCAAAAACCCTTCCGTCTCTTTACTTCCCATTTGAGCCATTTCATTTAAAACAAATAAATCATCCAAAGGCCGGTGGTAAAGTGTACTTGAAAATTTACCTGGATCCTCAAAGGTAGATTCTGTATGGTGAATGGCTACTACTATATAGCCTTTTGATGCTAGATTTTTAGTAAGATAAGTCATCAGATACCTAGACCCCAAATACCCATGAGAAACGATAACCAATGGAAATGCACCTTCGTTATTTTTTGGTAATGCATTTCGTTCTGCTCTGCCTTTGAATGAAAATGGGCTCAGTGGTCGCTTTTCATCATTTGCCACCCCTATGAAATCACTATAATTTGTTTCTGGTTTGGAGCTTATAGCAGCTGGATACCAAACCTCCACCTTTAAAGGTCTGTCATAGTTAGGTTTTGCATCTTTAGTGAAATTGGCGATGTCGGGCTGATTTTCATGAATAAGTTCCATTGTTCGAACACCTATCAGGTAGTCTCCCCTTTCGGCCAATTCAGGTGCATCTGGAAGTAAGTCCCCATATAAAAAGTTATCCCAATCATTTTGACCAATTACAGGGCTGATCCGGAAGGATAAAAGTAGAATTACAATTATAGGGAAATATATCTTCGCAAATTTCATAGGTAAATTGGGTTTTTAAATTTCAGGTAAATAAAATTTGAATAGATAAATATAAATTTTTTCGATGACATATATATTTAAGGATGAGAATAACTTTTCACAATTCTTATTCTATTTTTGTTTTAAAGATTTGGAATGGGGGGTAATAATTCCTTCTTAAACTGTACTTGTTCATTAATGATATTGATAATTCTTGGCTTGTTAAAGGCCGGTAGAATTGCCGACTATATTCCTACCAATATCATTAAAGGCTTGTTAGCAGCTATTGGATTAATTTTAATCTTTTCCCAGTTGCCATATGCGTTAGGTGTAGAACTCGATAAAAGCCGGCTTTTAAATCTGGAAGCCACTGACAACTTGGATCCGCACAAAAAGACGTAGCCCACCCAATCAGGAGTTGGTTGCCCAAGGTGTAGGGAATCACCAGAAAACCTTTCAAATAATAATTCCCTAAATTAGGGATTGAAAATAGTTAACCCATTAAAACTAGAAAAATGAAGTGGTCTTTTATCAATAATCAACAGAAACAGCTAACCCAATTGCTAACCTGGCTTTTTTTACTAACAATGTTCTCTTCTTGTGGGAAAAGTGAAACTAAGGCTACGGAAGAAGTACCGGCAGCCGAATGGGAAACCCTATTTAACGGCAAAGATTTGGAAGGCTGGACAGCAAAGTTGCAACATCATGAGTCAGGGGACAATTATGAAAACACCTTCCGGGTAGTGGACGGGATAATTCAGGTCAATTATGAGGGTTATGAAAGTTTTGACGAACGTTATGGTCATTTGTTTTATAAAAAGCCTTACTCCTCTTTTCACCTAAAGTTTGATTACCGCTTCACTGACCAATGGATGGAAGATGCACCAAGCTATACTTATAGAAACAGCGGCGTAATGTTTCATTCCCAGGCACCTGAAACCATATTAAAAGAGCAAGACTGGCCTATATCAGTAGAATACCAAATGCTGGCAGATGCTGGAGATGGAAAACCAAGACCTACTGGTAACATGTGCTCTCCGGGTACGGAAGTATTCTTTAATGGAGAGATGGATCCAAGACATTGTATTGGCTCAAGTTCGCCTACTTTCCCATGGGACGAATGGGTGCATGCAGAATTGATTGTTTATGGAGATTCCTTAGTGATCCATATGGTAAATGGTGAGGAGGTATTGAAATATACCAACCCCCAAATCGGTGGTGGTGTTGCCAATCGGTTTGATCCAGCGTATAAGGTAGATGGACAAATGCTAAAAGAAGGCTATATTGGCTTACAAGCTGAGGGGCAGGGTGTAGCATTTAAAAATATTGAAATAAAGGAATTAGATTAACCCATTTACTTGAGGAATCTTTCCGAAAAACCCTCCTTAAATGCCCTACCAATAGGCAATTGCTCGCCATTGATTAAGGTGATTAAATTTCCGGACACCTTCTCTATACTAGCTATATTTACGATAAATGAGTGGACATGCAATGGCCGATATTGGTGTCCATAAAAAGATACTCAAAGGTAAAGTGATCCTTAACCTTAGTGTTAGAGATGCCTTTGCAAGCAGAATATTTGAAAGTAGGTTTAGCCAACCAATAACTCTCGTCACAATTCTCTTTCGTGGAATATGAAAATCCCTACAATGTTAAGCCTTGATTCAAAGCTAAATACTGTAGGGACATGTTATATATGGATCCTAAACGGGACTACTTAAACTTCTTCCAAATGGTTAATAACTTCTGTTTGGATAGTAGGGTACATTCTGCAACTGCCAATAGTGAATATCAAACCCAAGTCAGCTGACCATTTTGCAAAGTACCTATTGCCATCCTCCTCCAAGCGCCCTGTACAAATTGGTAAGGGCTTCCATCTGAGCATAGCGGGTATTAATTAGTTTGATTTCAGAATTCAAGGCATTTTCCCGAGCAGTGATGACTTCCAAATAATTGCCAATTCCATTGTCCAGCAACTCTTCGGAATATTCAATGGCCACTTGGTAGGCATCTAATTCCTTTTTAAGCAGCCCTTCCTTTTCTTTGGCTGCATCAAAGTTATAGATAGCATCAGAAACTTCCTTTTCGGCATTTAAAATCGATTTTCTAAAAGAAAGGTAAGCTTGCTCTTGTTGGGTTAAAGCGACCTCAAACTGGGTTTTTAACCTCCTGCCATTTAAAATAGGTTGTGTTAATCCCGCAATTACATTGGCAAAAACCGAATTAAGACTAAACAACTGATCCAATTCCAAGCCTTGAAAACCTCCTGCACCTGAAATGGTTAATGAGGGGTATAAATTGGTCTTCGCCACATTACTTATTTCAAAAGCATTGATCAGTCCATATTCAGCAGCAAATACATCTGGCCGATTCCGTAACAGTTGAACCGGAAAACCTATAGAAAGTTCTTCAGGAAGATGCTGATCGTCCAAGTCACCTCGGGAAATATCTTCTGGTGATTTTGCCAATAAAATGGCAAGTGTGTTTTCAGCCAAATAAAGCTCTCTTTGTAAATCTACCTTTAATGCCTTTGCCGTGTAAAGCTGGGCTTCGGTTTGTTTTACCCCTACCTCAGTAACGATCCCCGCAATTTTTAAGGAGGAGGTAGTTTCCAACGCCTGCTCCCTATTACTAATCGTTTCATTGGTCAATTCCAATTGTTGGTCCAAAGCCAATAACCTAAAATATAGATTGGCTATGTCATTAATCAATCTTGTTTTAACGGCCTGATGTGCCGCTATTGATTGCAAATACGAGGCTTCAAATGCTCTGCGTTGACTTCTAATTTTACCCCAGATATCTGCCTCCCAGGAAAAGCCTGCAGAAACTTCATACTGGGTAATTCCGCCATCAAAGAAAGAGCCAAACTGAGAGTTTCTGGACAATTCCTGATGGGTTACCTCGCCTGTTCCACTCAAGGTGGGCAATTGTCCCCACTTCCCTTGTTTGTAATAAGACTGTGCCGAAAGAATTTTCTGTAAAGCTATTCTTATATCAATATTGGCTTCTAATCCTTCTTCTATATAACCTACCAGATTAGGGTCAGTAAATACTTCTCTCCAGGAATAGTCAGCCATTGTGACACTGTCTTCGCGTAATAAATCCGTTCTGAAATAATCTTCATCTACTACTTTATCAACTTGTGAGTAGTCCTTGGCCACAAAACAGGAAGATAAAATCAATAATATAAAAGGTATAAATAGACTTTTATTTAGCATAATTATCAAGCGTTTTCTAAAGCTTCAGCTTCTTTTTTTGGAGTAATTTTTTCCTGAAGCCATTGAAATAATATAAACAAAATAGGAATCACAAAAACGCCCAGTACAGTGCCTATCAGCAAGCCTCCAACAGCTCCCGTACCAATAGATCTGTTACCTGCAGCACCAATTCCATTGGCAAATGCCAGCGGTAATAAACCTATAATAAAGGCAAAAGATGTCATAAGGATGGGTCTAAGCCTAACCTTGGCTCCCTCAAAAGCTGCATCCACAATGGAAGCACCAGCTGCTCTCCTTTGAATCGCAAATTCTATTATTAATATGGCATTTTTAGCTAAAAGCCCAATGAGCATCACCAAGGCTATCTGAAAATAAATATTGGCTTCCATCCCTGAAAAATAGGTGGTTAAATAAGCCCCCATCACGCCGATTGGCAGGGACAACAATACCGCTAAGGGTATTAGATAACTTTCATATTGGGCAGCTAAAAGAAAATAAACGAAGAGAATGCTTAACAATATGATAAAGGTGGTTTGACTACTTGCATTGATTTCCTCCCTGGTCAGGCCAGAATAATCAACAGCAAAGTTTCGAGGCAAACTTGTCTCATTGACCTCTTGGATAGCCTCGATCGCATCGCCGGTACTGTAGCCCGGAGCTGCGGAACCATTGATAGAAACTGAGTTGAAAAGGTTAAACCTGGTTACCGCTTGTGGGCCGTAAACTTTTTTGAGCGAGAGAAACTCTGAAATAGGAGCCATCTCTCCTTTGCTATTTCTTACAAATAATGAATTAAGGTCATCTACTTCAGCCCTATCTTGAGGCATTGCCTGAATATAAACCCTGTATTGCTTACCAAACTTGGAGAAATCGGCAGCGTAGATACTTCCAATATAACCTTGAAGTGTGCCCAAAATACTACTTACACTTACTCCCGCTTCCTTGGCTTTGGGAATGTTTAGAACCATTTCATATTGAGGGTAGCCAGTACTAAAGGCCGTTTGGGCATATTGAATTTCAGGCCTGGCCATCAATTTATTCATGTATTCCTGGACCTCAACATCCAACGCGTTAAAACTGCCTCCTGACTGATCCAGAAATTTGAGTTCAAAACCTGAGGACACACCAAATCCCGGAATACTTGGAGGAGCAAAGAACAAAATTTTCGCTCCAGGAATACCAGAGGCGATACCAAACATTTTACCTATCAAAGCTTTCGCAGATAAAGAGTCGGCGCCCCTTTCGTCCCAAGGTTTTAATCGAATAATACCCAAACCAAAATTGCTCCCCTCTCCGGAAATTAAACTGAAACCATTGACCATGGATCCGCCCTCTACTCCAGGAAGATTTTCAATAGCATGCATAAGTTCATCTGTGAGGGCAACTGTTCTATCTAGAGAAGCGCCTTCAGGCAATACAATATCAGTGAATATCAATCCCCTGTCCTCTTCGGGAACGAAGCCAGTTGGGGTGTTTTCAGCTGCCCAAATAATTGCTCCAAAGGAACCGAGAATTATTACCCCTGTAATCCACTTGAAGCGATACAAGAATTTCAATGCTCCTACATACTTGGCTGTGGTAACATCAAACGCCCTATTGAAACCTTTAAAGAAACGTTTACCCAAACTAAGTTTCTTGTCTGGGTGATCGTCATGAGGCTTTAATAATAACGCACAAAGTGCAGGACTTAATGTCAATGCATTGACAGCTGAAATGGCTATCGCCAACATTAAAGTAACCCCAAACTGCTCATAAAAAACACCAGTAGGCCCTGTTATGAAAGTAACAGGTATAAATACAGCACCCATTACCAGCGTAATGGAAATAATAGCTCCCGTAATCTCTTCCATCGCTTGATGGGTAGCATTACGTGCTTTTTTCACTCCCCCTTCCATTTTGGCATGGACGGCCTCTACTACCACAATGGCATCATCAACCACAATACCAATGGCAAGGATCAATGCAAACAAGGTCAATAAGTTAACCGAATACCCTAAGACATTTAGGAAAAAGAAAGTACCTATGATTGACACAGGTACAGAAATCGCAGGTATTAAGGTAGATCTAAAATCCTGAAGAAAAATAAATACCACAATAAATACCAAGATGAATGCCTCGACCAAAGTTGTGATCACTTTAGCGATAGAAGCATTAAGAAAATCGTTGGTGTCAAAATTAATAAAAATGGACAAGCCCTTAGGGAAATTGTTTTCAAGTTCATTCAAGGATGCTTTGACATCATCTATAATCTCCCGGGCATTCGATCCAGGTGTCTGATAGACAGCCATACTCACCCCAGGATTACCGTTGGTAAAGGACATCACGGAGTATCCCTGTGCACCCAATTCGACATCAGCTACATCTTTCAAACGCAAAAATTGCCCATTCCCTATTGCCTTGATAATAATGTCCTCATATTGCTTTTCATTTTTAAATCGCCCGCCATATTTGATTACATATTCGAAGGCCTGTGCATTGTTTTGTCCAATAGAACCTGCTGCAGCTTCCAAACTTTGCTCGTTTATGGCTGCTGTCACATCTGAAGGAATTAAGCTATAGGCCGCGAGTTTATCGGGTTTGAGCCATATTCTCATGGCATAATTTTTCGACCCAAAAACAGTCACATCTCCTACTCCCTTGATCCTTTTTAGGGTAGGAATAACATTGATGTCAAGGTAGTTTTGGATAAAGGTGGCGTCATACTCAGGGTTATCTGATACCATTGTAAAAAACATCAACGAACTCGTTTGCTGTTTTTGAGTTATCACACCTGACTGAACTACCTCTCTAGGTAAAAGTGGATTGGCTCTAGCAACCCTATTTTGTACGTTTACGGCCGCGATGTCAGGGTCTACACCCTGTCTAAAAAACACCTGAATAATGGCAGTTCCACTATTACTTGCAGTAGAAGTGATATAATCCATATTCTCCACCCCATTCACTTGCTCCTCTATGGGTATAATTACACTTTCTAATACCGTCTCAGCATTTGCTCCTGGATAAAATGCTGTAATTCTAACTGTAGGGGGTGCAATGTCCGGGTATTGACTTATAGGTAAGGAAAATAAACCTAGAAAACCAAGAATGAGTATTAAAATGGAAACTACAGTAGATAGTACCGGTTTGTCTATAAATTGTTTTAGCATTTGACCTTATTTAAAAGCTACTTTTAATTTTCCAGCGACGCTATCAAAAGGCACCAGTCGCGGTGAAATCTTCATCTGATCTCGCAACTTGTCAATGCCCTGATAAACTATTTTGTCACCCTTTTTTAGTCCTTCCTCAACTACCAATAGCTGACCTACTTTCGCCTCTATTTTAATCAATGCTTCCGTGACAACTGAATCTGCACCCACTTTATACAAGTATATTTTCCCTTGTTGCTCATAAATGGAAGCTGCAGGAATTACGGGTTTATCTTCATAAATTTTAGGTATACGAATCTTTCCACTATTGCCATGTGCGAGCAATCGGTTTGGGTTTGGAAAAGTTGCTCTAAAACTCACCGTTCCAGTGGTTGGGTTTACCTGACCTGTAACCGTTTTAATCTTGCCCTTGTGCGAATAGATTTGACCATTGACAAGTTCAAGTTCCACCTCTGACATGTTCCCCAATTTATCATCAAGTGTTTCCCCTTTGGTTACTTGAAGCATATTTAAGTACTCTTTCTCATTCATGGAAAAGAATGCAAAAACATTGTCCACCTGAGAAACCATAGTCAATGGATCGCTTGGATTAACTAAAGCACCCTGACGATAAGGAATGGCTCCAATATATCCTGAAATTGGACTCTTTATATTGGCGTAATCAATATTAGCGGAAATACTGTTATAAGTAGCCATAGCCTGATTATACCTTGCCTCGGCGGTTTTTAACTGAACACTTCCAATAATACCTTTCTCTACAAGTGGCTTTAATTTATCAACATCCACTTTAGTGGCCTCAACATTGGCCTTAGCGGCAGCAGCATCAGCATCCAAGGATTGGGTTTCTAGCTTAAATAAGCTTTGACCTTTCCTCACTGCTTGGCCTTCATCTACTAAAACTTGGGTGATATAACCTGAAACCTTTGCCCTTACATAACTACTTACTACTCCCTCCAAACTGGTTGGATAGGTTTCATAATCGGTTAAAGTTTGGGAAGGAATCTCTATAATAGGAATGTTAGGTGCCTGCCTCATTCCAGGGTTTTTGGTTTCTCCTTCTGAACAGGATTGGCACAGTACGAAAAGCACTATGAGAATTACAAAAGAAAATTTGTTCATTTAAACGAAAATTTATTTGTGCTAATTAAAAATTTTGATTGCAATTACACCTTAGACATGCCATACCATAATTTGTCGATCAAAAGCGCTCTATCCGTTTCATCCAATAGTATTGATCCAAAAACATTGATCTTTGAAGCCATAACCACGCTACCCATGTACATTGCTACATATATTTCGGGTTTGGCAGGCTTTAAGTAATTTTCATCAATTCCTTCTTTAAGGAATTTAAAATAGGCTCCCGTAAAGTGATGAGGACTACGTTCCTGGTTGTAAGGTGAATTGATGTATTGCTCAAAAAACACCAGTACTTTGGGGTTTTGTGTATAATAAAGGTAAAGTTTTAACCACCTTAAATAGAACCGCTCTTTGTAATCTTGTTTCTCCTCCACTTGACTTGAAATACAGGATTCCAGCCGAGTGCGAAAATAACGATACATCTTTTTCATCAAGTCATCTTTACTACAGAAATAGTGATAAATCGTTCCTGTAGCTACTTTGGCTTCTTTGGTCAATAAACTCATGGAAGTACCATGAAAACCATATTTGGCGACTAGTTCTAGCGCACCTTCATAGATGGCTATTTCTTTTTCTGAAAACTCTTTGGACTGCTGCATTACTTTAGATCGAACGTTCATTCTATTGGCAAATCTAAGAATAAGGATTTTATCCTCCAAGCAAAAGCGGTGTATTTATCGAAGACAACCATATATTATTCTAAAAAACGGTAATACAAAACCAAATTCAGTAGAATCAATTTATAAAATAACGTCAAAGAATGGAAAATACCACTATCGGTAATCGTAGGTTTATTTGACAGTATTATATATCAGGTTTTTACCGGCATTAAACCCGAAGTCGACAATAGATTTCGTTATAGATCTCAGGCTGGTTGTCATCCGTCCAATGGGGATATAGGCTTACTAAAAGTTACAAATTGCTTTACAGGGAACCTGCCTACCTTATATGTACCTCTACTGAACTTTGTTTGGAAAAATTATTCATTCGTAAATAACATTCTTCTTTAGGATAACTTTCTGTGGTAAAATTTCTTTTGCTTTCTAAATCGGGTTTCCAATCGATACCCTCCGTTAAAACTTGGTTTATCTTTTTTATTAATCTACACCTAATTTTTTATTAACTCCTGCATTTGATGTCGTTCCACCTTGCATTATTTCTGAATAATCTCCTTCATATTTGTTATTGTAGTAATCAAAACCTTGTATCGGGTCTGTTATATCTAAATCGGCAGCTTTAGTCTTGTCAGACATTAAATCTCTTGCTTTTTGGTTTAAATTATTTCGTTGACCCACAATCATTATTGCATTTACTAAAATATCTCCCGAAGCTGTGGCTGCTGCTTTTCCAACTCTACCGCCCGGAAATCTCCAAGGGATTAAACCTTCTGCTGCTGACCTTGCTACTTGATAATAATTTACTACTTCAAACGCCTGTCCTACAGTCTCAACTTGTGGGTCAAAATAATACGTCATTGCAGCTTGTGCCAACATATCGGCTGCACCTGCCGCACCTGCTTTTAATAAAAGTGGAAGTATCGGGAGTTCTCCGTCAGGGTCTTTATAAACTATCGGATTGTTGAGCGAATAAGCATAAGGCGAAAGCCCTGCAATCTCATTAAATTTTGGGTCAACATTCCATCTTCTTCCAGGCCTTGGGCTGTAACCGTAACCGCCAAAACCGTAGTGGTTTCCTGAGCCACTGACTTCATCGTCACGCTCTAAACCTGAAAACCCATAACGGGTACGTACTATCCTGCATAGTACGACCATCCATCGCCAAACCAAACGGATAATAGTTCGTCGTATTAATGGCGGTAGTCCAGGTACTGTCCTGGTCGAGATGGATATTATCGCTTACAACCGCAAGTACATTTCCCAAGTGGTTGGATAGTTCTTATTTCTTGCCACCCAGGGTTCGCTAGCCTGCTTTGGTTGAGGCCGTTATCAGACCTATTCGGGAACTGCCATAAACTCAGTTTTGAAAGAACTTTTTTGCCCTTATAGGCAAGCATAAAGATAGTATTTTTAATGAATTGTGTTTAGTTGAAATATAAATGTTAAAATTAACTTTCATTAAAACCCTGAAGAAGCCGGGCCTCTGGCAATACATGAACATTACCTGTATTTTATTACAGACGATACAAGTCGGAAGTGTATTATACCTGTAATTACCTGAGCCTTGGTTATGAAAGTCGTAAACTTTCATCAATTTAGGTCTAAGTTACGCTTTGCTAAACTTAGACCGGAATAAGGTTCCGGTTGCTGCTTGCATTTGCGGGTTGTTATCATAAGCTTAAATTTTTATAACTTTATGGCTTGTCAACTTTCCGCCAGAAAAGTAAACTTTAATTCCCTAACATGTAAGGAACTCAACTTTTTTATTGTGCACATTAATTGACTAAATTTGCGTTATACAGTAAACTCGCGTACTTTAAAAACAAAAGACCATGAAGGAAGTAACGCTTAAAATACCCGATAAAAAATTCGGCTTCTTTATGGAGCTTATCAAACAACTGGGCTTTGAAGTGTCCGAAGAAACGGAGATCCCTGAGGAGCATAAAGCCATTGTTCGGGAGCGGATCAAAACCGCCAAAGCCGAAGATATGGTTCCCTGGAAGGACGCCCGCAAGCAATTTACTTTTAAAGGAAAGTCCTAAAAATGGCTTATCGTATTGTCATTGATCCCAGGGCTATCCGAGATATTCAGAACGCTATAGACTACTACGAGGAACAACAGCTCGGAATTGGAGAAAGGTTTGAAACTGTATTAAATAAACACCTCCTCATATTGGGAAAAAAATCCCTTCTTCCGAGTGCGTTATGAAAAGGTGCATTGTCTGCCGCTAAAGAAGTTTCCATTTATGGTACACTTTACCATTGATGAAGATCAGCAGGTTGTTACCGTCCGAGCAGTGTTTCACACGGCTCTCGATCCCAAGAGTTGGAAGAAAAGAAAGTAAATACGAGTTCAGTGGCCGAGCTTCAACTTCTTCGATATTCTTTGATATCTTTATTCCCTAACTATTCCCGTATCTACAGGCTTACCTTTCTTTATCCTGTAATCTTTCACACACATTTTATCCGATTTGTAGACATTCCAGTTTTCGTGACTCCAAACAGTCAACAATGAGACTACAAACTGGATTTGCAATCTCTTGAGCCTCCACAGACTGAATTCACATCCACTGATTTACCCAATTCGCCTATCTGACTTAAATTTCCATCTCGCTGTGTAAACACAAAATTATCTGTTTCATCATTCCTGGAAATATAACCTTTGTTATCTACTACTATTGTATCTCCAAGTGGATCACTGTACCAGATGGGACTTCCTTGCATGATAGCATAGGGACTAATAGAAGGGTTAGGTTTTGGGTCTAAGTTCCAGTGGTGAACTACCTTTGGATCGTATTCCCAAAACTCCGCTGTACAATGGTTTTCAGCACCTTTTAGCTCATCAACTTTTTCTTGTCCGTTAAACCCATGCCTATAACTACTGTTCTGCTCAGTACGACCATCCATCGCCAAACCAAAGGGATAATAGTCCGTAGTATTAATAGCTGTAGTCCAAGTACTATCCTGATCCAGGTGGATATTGTCCGAAACCACTGCCAGTACATTACCTAAGTGATTACTTAGCTCGTACTTCTTGCCTCCCAGGCTTCTGTAGGCAGTTTGTGAAGCATAGTTTATAAGTCCAAGGCGTGAACTGCCGTAAATGGACTGTTCAGTAAGGGTATCGTTCTTATAGACACCCATGCCACCCGCAACCTGGCCCTTTGCTAAAATCACCGCTCAATCCGGCTCGTCGCTAAATTAGTCCTAAGGGACTATTTCTTAACGCTCAGTCCTCACTTGCGTCACGGAGATAGAGAGTTGTATCGGTTTCCGTAATCTTGGCAATCCCCTGCCCTGCATCTTGGCCTCCCGATCCGCCTTGCTTCTCGGGACAAGCTCTCCCTAAAACAGTCCACCGGACTGCTTCTTAACGGTCGGTCTTCAGCGGCATCATACCTGAAATGTACCTCCGAAGTGTTATTCTTGTAAACGGCTCTCACCTTACCATAAGGAGTCCAGGCGA
>Ga0209390_10004034_pt1 | contig 22647 bp, 24 predicted proteins | sample BON01_FD_187212 | JGI IMG/M metagenome (GOLD analysis project Ga0209390, IMG submission 187212) | Freshwater microbial communities from Lake Bonney liftoff mats and glacier meltwater in Antarctica - BON-01 (SPAdes) (version 2) | ecosystem: Environmental > Aquatic > Freshwater > Ice > Glacier... | reverse complement strand
GGAAGGGGATTATGAGATTATTCACCCGAATGAGGATGGGAGCTATTGGCGGAGGAGGCAGAGGAATAAGCTGGTCCGGCAACGCGAGAAGGAACGGGAGAAGATTGCGTCGGATTGGTTGAAGCAGAATTTTGACTAGGGAGGGAGGGAGGGAGGGAGGGAGGGAGGGAGGGAGGGAGGGAGGAAGGGGAGAGGGATGATTAGATTTGTAATATGTTGTGTTCGTGTGTAGGTTGTGTTTGAATGTTGTGCGCGTGCGTGAGTGCGTGAGTTTTGTGTGTTTGACGGAATAGTGAGAGGTAATAGTGCAGAGAGAATGACGAACGAAAAGGAAAACCTGAAAATAATAGAGCAATAAAGCAAGGCGCTTTTGTTGTTATACTGCCTGCGTTAGTCTCGCTCTGTGTCTTTCTTTCTGTTTCTCCTACCCTTTCCTGTTCTATTCTATCTACATGCCCCCCACAAAACGCGCCCGATCCGGCGCATCCTGCTGCTGCTGCCGCCCCACCATCCCCCTCACCCCCCAAACGAAAACGCCCACGTCGTCGTCATCCTATTCGTATCTACATGGCCCCCACAAAACTCGCCCGATCCGGTGCATGCTGCTCCTGCAGCTGCCCCTGCCCGACCACCACCCCTCCATTCCCATTCCCTCCCCCCTCCCCTCCCCCCACCCCAAACGGAAACGCCCACTTCGTGGTAATCTTCCTCTTATTCGTCACAAACTCCAAGCATCCCTCCCCCGAAATATCAACCATACACCCATACTTACTCTGCGTGCCAAACAGCCCTCCGAAAGAAAAAGGCTCCCTGGGGACAGGCACGCCTACATTGACCCCTATCATCCCTGCGCGGAATTTCGTCTCAAAGTAAGCAGCGTGAGCCCCAATGGTCGTATAGACACACGCAGCATTCCCGTGCGGATTGGTATTTTCGTAGGCAATTGCCTCATCCCATGTTTGCATCTCAATCACTGACAAGACAGGACCAAATATCTCATCTTTTAACGCCTTGTCCTCCTTATTCGAGTGCATAAGCACAGTAGGCCCTACCCACGTCCCTGCCTCCTGGCTCGTCGCCCACCCCCGACCGTCCAACAGCAATTTCACCCCTTCCTTCTCCGCCTCGTTAATGTATCCAAGAATCCGCTGTTGTGACGCGTGGTCAATGATAGCACCAACATGGCCGGGCGCGACTCCCGGAAGGAGGGCTTGAGCTTTGCTGACGATGGCGTTGATCAATGCTGGTTGTTTCCCGACGAGGATAAGGACGGTGGCCGCCTGTTTGGGGAGAGGAAGGAAGGAAGAGAGGGAGGGAGGGAGGGAGGGAGGGGTGAGAGGATAAATATGCTACGAGGTGAGAGAGCGACTTAGGAGAGAGATGCATAAATGTCGCGGAATGATAGTAGAAGCGACTGCGCGAGCAAGCAAGACATATGGAAGACGCTGGTAAAAAACAAGCAACTCAAACTCCGAACACCAAAACTCGACCAAACCAAACCCCAAACGTACCATGCACCGTTGCCCCGCACACCCCGCAAAGCTCGCCACGATATCACTCGCCGCACTCTCCACCTCGCAATCCGGCAGCGCCACCAAATGGTTCTTCGCCCCCCCCATAGCTAGCACCCTTTTATTCATCTTGCTTGCCCGATTGGCGACAAGCTCTGCCACTCGAGAGGACCCTACAAACGTCACGCCTGGGGAGGAAGAGGGAGGGAGGGAGGGGGGTGCGTGAGCTTCCTGAATTAAGACACGATAAGCATGGAAGCGACTGCGCGAGAGAGAGGAGAGACATAAATTTTGAAAAGGGAAGCATCACACAACCAAAACAAAACGTACCAGCCACGCCCGGATGATCAATCAGACCATTCACCGCTTCCGCCGTGCCATTCACCGTCTGAAACACCCCAGGAGGGACCCCCGCCTCGTGCAACAACGCCGCGACCCGATGCATGGTCAAAGGCACCTTTTCCGACGGCTTGAGAATGACGCAATTCCCAGCAGTCAAAGCAATAGGAATAGTCCACATAGGGCACATAATGGGAAAATTAAGAGGAGACACACTAGCAACCACCCCGATCGGCTCGCGCATATCCGAGCAGGTCACCCCCCGTGAGACCTGCAAAATCTTGCCTTGCGCCATCTGGGGCAGCCCACACGCCCATTCCACGGTCTCGTTTCCTTTCGCGACGGAGGCACGGGCTTCCGCGATGTTCTTCCCGTTCTCCCGCACGACCAGCTGGGCCAACTCTTCCGCGTGGGTCTCCATCAGGTGCTGAAAACGGAACATGATGCTGGCGCGGGCCTTCATTGTCAGGCCGCTCCAGCCGGGAAAGGCTTCTTGGGCACAGGCCACAGCCATGTCAACATCGGCGGCATTCGAAATGCAGACCTTGCCGACTTGCGTGCCGTCCACGGGCGAGATGACGGGGAGGTAAGGGTTGGAGGAGGAGGAGGGCTGGTATATGCCTTGGATGAAGTTGTTGCAGACGATCGGGGCTTGCGCGGTGGAGGGGGAGGGGCCGGGGGGGTTGGTGGTGGCGCTCATTGTGTCCTGTGGTGGGGGAGGTAGGGGTGGAGAAAGAAGGACTTTTAGAGATGGGTTGATGCAGCGTGTCTTGGGTGAAGCGCTGGGCGCGCGTATATTTTAAAAGCTCAGCTTTGCGTCCGCGCGGCGTGATGAGGGCGGGAGAGGTGCGGGGCCTCCTTGATGCGGACGGACGTGCGTAGAACAAAAAGGGTCCATGCCCGGCGCAGCAACACAGATCTAGGTAAAGAGTGCCAAGCCCCTCGTCGTCCATGTGAAGGTGCTCTCGTGGAAGGCCCGTGCTGCTGCTGCTGCTGCTGTGATGACGCTGCTGCTGCCGATGATGATGATGGGAGTCCGTGTTGGAGTACGCCTGCGGGGATAGAAGGACAAAATGAGTCAAGTTTCCGGTTCGATCCGATGCGTTGGGTAGAAACAATGGTGGCTGAGCCGGAGCGGCCTTGTACTCCCGATATGCAGGTGTGTGTAAGGGTGCGTTTGGAGGAGGCATTTGTGAGTGCCGTGCTGCTGCAGAACAAACGCGCTTCGCTTCAGCGAGCCCGCAGACATGGGCAGCCGAAATGCCAGGACAGCCGTAATCCAGGCCTCGAAAGCCTTCCATGAGCGAGTCGCCAGGACTTCGAGAGCTTCAATTGTGCTGCTGCAAGTCTCAATGCTCGGATTTGATGAGAAAAGCATCCAAGCCTTCAATCTGCGTTTCGGTTGCTGCCTGCACGACCAAACACGACATCCCTCTCTCACACCCACACACAGTCAGACCACCACCACAAACAAACAACAACAACCACGACAAAACCGCACGCTGCTCAACCCTCAACTCCAAACTCTTGGTCCCGCAGCTGCTAAAGATCGAAGGCGCTGAATCAGAGGCAAAAGGGTCGGCTTGCCTTGTTGCGTCCTCTCTTCACACGACGCCATGCCCTCTTCCCTTGATCAGGCACCGTTCAAAAGCTGGCACAAGCATGCCCAAGCACATGCTTCCAGGCTCCAGCCACGGCCCTTGTCGTGGTGTGTGAGAGCGAATTTGGGGCAGCTGGAGGCGGCTTGCAGTGCTTGTGGCTGGGGCAACAAGAAGAGAAGACCCAGATTGCGCAAGATTTTGGGTCGCGCGACGGCCTCTTGTGCACTCACTTACTCACCCCACCCTACCACAACCCACACACACACCACCACAGGTGCCTATCCAGCTGTCCTGTTGCTGTTGCTGCAGCCTGCCTGCCGTGCGGTTGCTGTAGGACGAGTTGAGCTTGAGGACGGGCAGCCACCGTTATCTCCCGAGAGGTCGACCAATCACCAAACCCACCCCTACAACAAACCTAGCCATGTGCCCTCTCCGCATCTTCTTCGCCTTGCTGCAGCTCCACCTGCTCTTCGTCCTGGGCATGAGCGGGAGCGCCGCGGCGTCCGCGGGCGGCGCCAAGGCCGGCGGCCGCAACTGCCCCTTCCGCAGCTGGGGGGTGAGCAAGGCCACCAACACGATGACGACCACCGCCTTTGTGGCCCCGGCCACCCTCTCCCGCAGCGTCGCCGCCGCTCGGCCACCACTCAGCGGGGCGACTGCTGCTGTGTCGGACGAGGGCGGGTTCCGCACGTCTTCTGGGCTGTTTGTGGCGCCTTCGACGGGCAGCACGGTGGAGTCGTTCTTGCGGAAGCGCCGTGTGGGGGCTGCGCTCAAGCCGCTCTACGCGGCGACGGTTGCCCCTCCTGTTTCGACTGGCGTGGTTGCCGCGGCGGCTGAGAAAGAGGACAAGGCGATCAACAAGAAGAAGCGCAAGGCCACGAGCATGACCCCTTTGGAAGTGCACGTGATTGGGCTTTCGCACCACAACGCCGCGGTGGACGTCCGAGAGAAGCTCTCCATCCCCGAGGCGCGATGGAACGAGGCCGCCAACAAGCTCTGCGAGAGCGAGGTCATCGCCGAGGCCTGCACCCTGTCAACTTGCAACCGCTTCGAGATTTACTTTGCGGCGCACGACTCCTACGCGGCTTTTCACGAGGCGACTGCTTTTCTGGAGCGTCACTCGGGCCTGCCTCAAAAGGTGCTGAGAAAGAACCTCTTCCTCCTCTCGGGGGAGGATGCCATCTGGCACTTGATGCGGGTGTCGGGTGGGTTGGACTCGCTGGTGGTGGGGGAGGGACAGATCTTGAGTCAGGTCAAGCAGTGCTACAACCACGGGATGGAGGAGGACGGAAAGGGCGGCAAGGTGGTGTCGCGGATGTTGAACTCGGCCGTGGCGGCTGGGAAGCGTGTGCGCTCCGAGACGGGGATCAGCAAGGGGGCTGTCTCTATTTCGTCGGCGGCGGTTGAGTTCTCCCAGCTGCGGTGCCCCAAGGATTTGGGCAAGACGTTTGAGGAGAGTCGGGTGGCGATTATTGGGGCGGGGAAGATGTCGAGGTTGCTCATGATTCACATGGCCTCCCAGGGCATTAAGAGTGTCACATTGATGAACCGAGGGAGGGAGAGGGCAGAGACCTTGGCGGCGGAGTTCCCTGAGATGGAGGTGGACATCCGACTGATGGATGAGCTGTGGCCTGTTATGCACTCGCATGATGTGGTTTACACCTCTACTTCCGCCCAAGGATGCTTGCTCACCAAGGACAACGTCCAAGAGGCGGGCCTGGCCCCGGGCAAGGTCATTGTTGATATCTCCGTGCCGCGTAATGTGGAGACGGAGGTGAGTGAGATTGAGGGGATGTTTTCCTACAACGTCGATCACCTGAAGGAGGTTGTGGACAGGAACACAGCCACGCGCAAGAAGCAGATGCTCGAGGCCGAGGACTTGCTGGTGGAGGAAATGGAGAAATTCCGTTCTTGGCAGTTCTCCCTTGGGGCGGTCCCGGCCTTGATGAAGCTGCAGGAGAAGGCAGAGACGATGCGAATGGAAGAGTTGAAGAAGGCTTCAAAGAAATTGAATAACCTGTCGGATAAGGAGCTGCAGACGGTTGAGAGGTTGACCAAAGGGATTGTGAACAAGCTGCTGCATGGCCCTATGTCCCATTTGAGGGCGACTGAGGATTTGGAGAAGAACCTGGCGGCGCTTAAGACGTTGAAGGCCGTGTTTGAGCTTTGAGATAAGAGAGAATGACGGGATGTGTGCGTGGTTAGTGTTGTGGGTTCTGAAATAAGAGAAAAATAAAAGCATTGTTTGTAGGAGGGTTTGCGCGGGGGAGAGGAGAAGAATTGAGGGAACAAGTGTCCGCGAAGGGCGTCGGGGACAGAGGACTGAGAAAGAAGAAGAGATTGAACAATGTGTGAGAGAAAAGGAAGCTGTGTGTGTGTGAGAGAGAAGGAGAAAGAGAGAGAAAGAGAGCGGGGGAGCGAGTAGCGTGTGCGGCAAGGCAAGTCAAGCAGAGATCGTCATCATCGTCATCATCCACTCGAGTGTACAATGTCATCAACAACAAATGTGATTTCTGACCACCCATCACGCGCCAGGCTTTGATATCATGTCTATCTTGGGGAATTAAAAAAGGGAAGGAGAGTGGGGGGGGTCAGTCAATAGCAGTAGAGCAGATAGGGGAGCGGAGGGCTTTCTCGCAGCCTCCTGTTGTGTCTGTGGAGGGACAAAGGGGGAATTAGGGCAAGGAAGGACAAGAAGGAATTACAAAAAAGAGAAAAATCGAAATTAGTAGAGCGACTTCGTTGTGTTGTGATATGCTTTTCGCTTTTGCTTTTTGGTAAGGGGGGGTGGGGAGGTTGCCCCATCCGTCGTTTTTGTTTGGACAAATTCACACTCCAATCAACGCACTCACGCCCTGCCCCTCCACCTCATTACAGGCACGATGGCCCCCTCTTCCTCCTTCTCGGTCGGTGCCATCCTCCAGGGCTTTCTGGACGGAACCGCAGAGGTAAGAAGTTTGCCTTGCCTGCCCCACTATGATGCGACCATCCCCATCCTCACACCTGCCTCTATCCCCACCACCATCACACCAGCCCTACCAATGGGGCATTCTAGCAGGCTGCGTCGTCTACACGGTGACGGTCATCGTGGTGCTCTATTTGTTGTACGCGGGCGGCTCTTTCGAGCGGATGCGCGAGCAGGTGAGGCAGGACGGGGTTGGTAGGGCCGGGCGGGAGGGTGGGAGTGATGCTAGGTGGGAGGCACGGTGCCTTCCCCCACGGACCCTTAGCGTCTATGCTTTCAAAGCGAAGGGAAAGCCGTGAACCAAGGGCAAGACGCCTTGCTTGTCCTAGCATCACCCTTCTTATCGCTTCCCCCCCTCCTCTTCCCCCCTCCCCTTCCCCATCCCACACACGGCACTCACACACCCCCTCCTCCCCACCTCTTCCCACACCATCACCTCCCCCCCCCCAGGCCGAAGCATACCAACAACAAGGCGCCAAGGCCTTTCAGGTGCCCCTCACAGCCAAACCCCGCCTCTACGACGCCCTCCTCGAGTCCACCCGCACGCTCCCCCGCACCCCATTCATCAAAGGAGGCCGTCTCCAGGGTCGTGGAGTCAAGCTGGTAGTACTGGAGGAGGAGGAGGAGGAGGAAGAGGTGCTGAAGACGTTGTTTGAGATAAGTGATGGTTCCCCACGATATGGGCATGGGAGCTATGATCCTGTGGAGAGGATTTGGAGGTGGTTGCCTGCAGAGATGGGGCCGCATGAGAATGCTCAGGGGATGAAGGAGGGAGTGAGGAAGCTGGTGGAGGAGGAGGAGGGTGTGGTATTGTATGTGGTGAGTTTTTGCAAATGAGGGAGGGTGGGGGGGAGGGAGAGAGGGAAAAAGGGAAGGGGAATGGTTGATTGGTGACTGCGCAGACTGTTGATGCATGCCTGCCCTTGAGGAGGACGATTAGCAAAGCCGCACGCGACTCCGACTCCAACCCCACCTACATATCTATCAATTTTAAAAACCAACATTTACACCATTCTAATTCGGCCCCCTTCTTCCTCCCCCCTCTTTCTCCTCCTACCCCTCCAGCGTGACATCCCCTCCGGCTACATCATCGGCATGGCCCGCCTCCTCCACAACACTCCCCCACATTTACGCGCCGAAATCGGGAACATATGGCTGACTCCTGCCTTTCGTGGCACCTACGCGGGGCTGGAGGTGGGCCAGCTGCTTCTCCGGTATCTGTTTGAGACGTTAGGGTGAGTGTTTATGAATGCGGAGCGACGGGAGGAAGGGAGGGATTGAAGGAAAAAGGAATAGGGGGAGGGGGGAGAAGAAGCTATCAAACTACAAAGCTGACCTACATTTTTTCTACCTTTCAATCTCTTATTCAGTTACCGCCGCGTGGAATGGCGTTGCGACACGGACAATTACGGGGCGAAGAAAACGGCGGAACGACTGGGGTTTACGAGCGAGGGCGTGTTGCGTAAGCACATGGTGTGGCGGGAGGCCAACAGAGACACAGCCTTGTATGCCTTAACCAATTCCGATTGGCGTGATGGTGCCGCGGAGCACTTGGAGGCGTTGGTGAAGCAGAGGTTGGAGGGGGTGAAGGGGTTGAGGAAGGTGGAGGAAGAGGGAGAGGAGGGAGAGGAGGTGGTGGGAAAGGTGGTGGCGGGTGGGGTGGGCGTAGCAGGAGTAAAGAGGCAGAATTTGGCGGCAGAGCAAAAGAAAGACAAGTAAAGATGAGAGCGCGACCAAATGTTAAAAGGAAGAAAGAAAGAGCAAAAGCACACAACACGACTTATACGTGAAAATGAATTTGTTTTTGAAATGTTGTGGGACGGGGAGGTCGACGAACAACATAATCGCTAAAAAAACGAAAGACAAGAAATGGGCTCGCCAACTCCGCGACCGTGACGACCGGCCCTTTTGGTTTTTATGCCTGTCTATGCCACCCTGGGGCTGTGTGGTTCGCAGATGCCTGGCACTTCTTAGGCTTATGGACCTCATGGCAGCCAGGAAGCGACCTTGCTTTAGTGCCGCTTTTGGGTGCCCAAGCGGCCTTCCTTTGCTCCCCGACGTCTCTTGCACGATTCATACACGAGAATGGCCCACAACACGACTTAAACACACACACCACTTACCACACAACCACCACAGCCCTTGAAATCTAGCATAGCTAAATGCGGCCTTGACCTCCGCGCCTTGTTTCAGACCGGTACGTTTTTCCCCGTGTGTCGTTTGCGTTGGCAACCCAGCCCTTTTGCCTCCACCCAAGCCGTCAAACTCATCACCCTGTACACACACTCGTACCCACACACTTCAGATTGCAAAGACCAATGTGGCAACGGCGGCCTTCCGTCTCCGGCAACGATGCGGAGGAGCTGGGCCGCTCTCAAGCTGGCCGAAGCACCTTAAGAGCTTCAGGCCCTTCCGGCGCGTCCGTAGTGGGCATTTTGCTGGCCTTCCCGTGCCTCGTCTATGTCGGTGTCCTCTTTCGTCACGGACAAAATGGCAGCAGCAGCAGCAGCAGCAGCTTTTCTCCCAGCCTGCCGCAACGCGCCCTCGACTCGCTGACGGCCTTCCCAAACCTCTTCTTTTGGAACTTGAAAGGGACCGCCGAAGTCTTGATCAAGGAGCAAGCGGTGATTGTGGGCATTCCCCCTGCACGGGTGGGCGCCCTCTTTGATACCTTGGACCCAGTGACGGACGCCTTGGGTGTGACGGCAGATGTGAAAGGGTTTAATGCTGCGTGGGAAGGCTTTTGGCTCCGGAACGGGCGGACGTGCCTGGCACACGACGCCAAACGACTCAAGGAAGCCGTCGAGTCTCCCGCGTGCGACGTTGTCTTGCTCTTGCCGGGACATGTGTACAATTTGAAGAAGATGATTAATGTCCGGAAACCGATCACGCTGATTGGCAACCCGGCGGAGAGGCCGATTATCAACGCCGCGGATGCCGAGCGGGCGTTTTGGGCACATTCGGGGGCCAGCATGGATATACGACATATCATGTTTTATGAGGGGAACGGGGATTTGATTCGCAATGGGTTTCGGACGCGGTTTGGTGGGGTGATTTATCTGTCGAGGGGCGCAAACACGTTTTTGTTTGATTGTCTCTTCACGATTCAGCCGCAACGAGAAGCGATCATTAACAACACACCTGAATTCATCTTTGGAGGGGACATATTAATGGAGGGTGGCATGTTAAACGCGCTGGCGTGCTCCTTCTTTGCAATCGTACCCGGCTTCATTAACTCGATTTCGACGGAGGTGGGGGGCTCGGTTTTGATCCTGGGGGGGACGGCGACTTTTACATTGGTACGTGAGGGAAGGAAGGAGGAAGCGGAGTTTAGGTACATATAAAGTGTAAGTCACTCATTCTCTCTCTCCCTCCCTCCCTCCCTCCCTCCCTCCTAGGTAAACTTCATGACAACGCAAATCTTCGCCTTCAATGCGGGCGGCGGGATGCACCTCGCCCTCTTAGGTGGGGCGTTGTCGATGCAAGGCTGCACGCATACGGCCAATCTGGTCTTTGCTCTTCAAGGGATCGTCGGCCGCAATATTTTTGTAGAGGGCGGAATCGCCGTCTTCGCGGGTGTTGCGGTCACGGATTCAATTTGTTTCTTGGCGTTCTACGGCGCGGGCTTTAGCATTTTTATTGGGGGAGGGGGCGCGATTTTCACAGGCTGCGAGATCACATTGAACAGCGCTATTAGTCACAAGGCGGGCGTTGGGGTTGCTGTGGCCGTCGGGGTAGGCATGGGCTTGTTCTACGGCACGGTGTTTTCGAAAAATCTGGGGATTAGTCTATTCAACACGCTTGGCGTCTTCATTTTCGTTGGCGCGGGTCATCTGGCTCTGATTGGGTGTTCGTTTGCTCACCAAAATGCAATTGTTGCCTGGCAGCTTTTGGGAGGCGCCGTCTACCTAGGGGCAGGCCAAGCAGTGATGGTGGGCTGTGCGTTTGCGAGATCTTTGGGCCTTGATTTCTTTACCGGGCTGGGCGGCGATTTGTTTATTGGCGCGGGCCAGCTAGTGTTGGTCAAATCCGTCTTTACGAGTAATACCGGCATAACTGTCTTCTTAGGGCAAGGGACGGAGTTGTACTTGGCGGCGGGGAGTGCCTTTATCAAGCATTTGAATTTCTCGATCAATTCGGGGGTGCACCTTGTGAGTAAGGGGTTGATGGGCTTTTATGTCGCCGGGAGGAAGTGCGAAGTCTTGACGTTGGAGTCAGAGGAGATTTTGAAGTTTAAGGAGAAGGGGTATGGGCTTTGTTATAAGGGGTTTGGTGGTAACGAGAAGGAGGAAGGAGGGGAGGAAGAGGTGGAGGGGGAGGGCGAAGGGCAGGCTGTGGTGGTGGTACAGAGCCTGCACGGTCGTCAGCAGTTGGGAGGGTGGCGGGGGTTGACTCCGCTGGACACGAGCCCAGCGCGTATGTATTTGGGCGGGAATATCTCATCGTGCGCGATGTGTGGTTTGGACAACGTGGAAGTTCAAGGCCCTGGGACGGAGGTGTGTGCTGATGGGGGGGCGACAGCAACGGCGGCTTGTCCAGCAATTTCATCTCCTGTGGTAGTAGCAGCAGCGACAGCAAGTATGACCACCAGCAGCACCACCACCACACCTGTCATCAAGAACAAGTTCTTTGGATTAGGCGGACGACTGCGACGGCTCGTCATGGGCGAGGGCGAGGACGACGGCAAGAGACAAGCTATGGCGGAGGACGCAGCAGGAGCAGCAGCAGGAGCAATAGCACATGACGAGTACGACCCTGACGCCCCACTACCTGACACGTACATCATTATTGCCGACCTGATTCTTGACTGCTCTTCCTCCTCGTCCTCGTCTACGAGCGACAAAGCCGCCGTCGGTGCTGCTGGTGGTGGGTGTGGTACCTCGGCAGGGGATCTGCAAGACCTGCTGGAGGAAAGCTGGCTTAAGGCTCTGGGCGTGGAGGACGATGCCCGCTTGTACGTGACGGCTTTCAAGTCTTCCGAGAGCTTGCTTGAGACCCTTGGGGTTCCTTCTTTTGATAGCAGCAGTAGTAGTAGTACTAGCAGCAGTAATAGTAATAGTAGCAGTAGCAGCAGCAGTACCGCTTCGGCCTCTTCTCCGGTTTGTGCCGCACAAGATGTCTACGCTGCATACCTGCACGCGACCGACAAGAGCACCTTCGAGACGCTCAAACGCTCCCTCCTCTCCACCAATAGCAGCAGCACCAGCACCAGCACCACTCTCCTCTCGACTCGCTTAGCCCTCCTCCTAGCCGACAGTCACCCCGAGCTTTGCTCCCTCAATCTCACCCTCCAAGACAGCTTCGTCGTGTCAGCCCCCCTCCGAGACCCGACCTCCCCCACCGGCACGACCACAAGCAGTAGCAGCAGCAGCAGCAGCAACCAACCAACAGGCATCGACGGCGGCATCAATTTACCCCGTGTTTGGGTAAATATCACCACACCGCTGATTGTGGCGGGGAGCATTTACGAAGTTGCCATTTCTGAATTTGACGATGGGGACCTTGTGGGTTTACAACTGATGACTTCTCCTCCTTCCAAAGACAAGAAGAACAAGGAAGCTCCGTCACTCTTCTTCAGCTCCGCTCCTCGGCCCTTGCACACTTTTCGACCGTTTGACGCCTTGGTGATGAATCAGACGTGGGGGTGGCGGGTGTCTTCTCTTACTTTTAAGGGGCTGGGTACTGGGCCATTTTTCCTGAAAGCATTTGATGTTTTGGAGCCGAGAAGATTTGTGTTGAGTCAAGCGTTTGAATTGGAAGGGACGACTGCTACTGCTGGGATTGCGAGCGGCGGGGCTAAGACCAAGGCTGGGGGAAGGAAGGCACAAACAAGTTCGACGACGACGACGACGACGACGAGGGCAGAGCACATTGTCCGGCGGCTTTCTGGCCACTTTTCTGGAAACGAGGAGGAGGAGGAGAAAAGAGAAGAGCAAGGGCGCACCCGCAAGCTGGACGAGAACGACGAGGGCAGCAGCAGCAGCATCAATCTCGTCTCCATGATGTCCACCCTGCTGGTCTCCCCCAAATCCAAAGATGCATTCTCCACCACAGGCGAGCTGTGGAAGGCCCTTCTCACCCTCCCCTCCTCCCAAGGGGCACTCAAGAACTCTACCCTTGCCCGTCAGCTTCTGGAACGAGCACCCGTCCTTCAAACAGCGCCTGCAGTCCTGGCTTTGGACGCGAACAGCGGAGCGGGATGGAAAGACCCACTTAGGGTGCAAGCGGCGATGGGGAAAGCAATTGCTGATTTTATGGACATGTCCTTGTCGGTAATGCAGCAGCAGAAAGGAGGAGCAGGTGCCATGTTTGGTCAGCAGGAGGAGCAGTGGCCGACTAAGATCTTGGAGAGCTTGACGCCGGAAGAGGAGGCGTTGGCGGGTCGTGTGGCGCAGGAGGGGGATGTAGAGTCGATGAATGTGCTGATGGACTCGCAGGCCGCGCGGCGGTTCGGGGGGATGACCATGGAAAGGCTCAAGGAGGCGGGGGTGGGGGAGGAGATTAAGAAGATGCTTGGGTCGACGGCGTTGTTTAGGGAGTTGATTGATGATCCGGAGCTGTGGGAGACGTTAGGGGTGGGGGAGGTGGATGCTTCCTCTGAGTAGAGAGAGGTTGGAAGTGAGAGAGAGAGAGGGGGAGAGAGCAACAAAGGAAGCGTAGCGATAGTTGGATCCAGGCAAAGCGCATTTTGAAAATGTTTAATAAATAAGGGAATGAGACCTGTTTGTATAAAACCAAGAATGAATAGGAAAATGAGTAGAGAAACACGAGCTTTGACGCGAGAATGTCACAGGAGGGAGACTGGCCCTCCTTCCTGCTGTCAGGGAAAGCATAAGCACGTAGGGCCGCTTAGCAGGAGACATCGAAGGTTATAAAAAAAGTAAATATGCCATGCAACACAACCCCTTTCCGGTGCTTCCTTTACCCCTGCTGCTTCTCCTCCTTGATCCTCTTCTGCTCCTGGGCATACGTTCGTGTACGACCCTCTTTCGCCGATCACGGTCGAAGCGTCTTGTGCAACACGACAGAAATCGCTTGAAATCACTTTCCCTCTTCTCTCCCAATAACACGGCCAAATTCTTCGATAGACGGTTTGTAATTATTGAGCTTATTATCAGTGTTTGCCATCATAATTATTTTGGAATGTAATCACCTTTCGCCTGACTGAGAGTCGCATGCCCGCCCCACACCCCAGGCTTCCTCCGTTTAGCCGTTCAGGCCAATTTTCATGTTCTTCGGCCCATGGGCATGCACTGGTGCTGGTGTAAAAGTACCGGCGGAAACATTTCATCTCAGAGCAGAAGAATATGTGCCCATGACCTACACACCTCTCCTCTTCCACCACACACCCGCACACATCCTCGTAGTCCAAGACCAATACCAGCCATGCTTATGGAGCATAGGCCGAAGAACATGAGAATTGGCCTAAACGGCGTCGTCGGTTGTGACTGCGGTCCTATTGGTTGTGGTGGAATGCGGCGTAGCTTGGTGAGAAAGGGCTGAATGGTAATGATGGGGGCACAAGTGTGGCCACACGTGCTCCACGGCGCCGACGAATCAAGCGGGACCTTGTGGCACGTTCTTCCGAACTGTCGGTCATTCGTCGTGGAAACGGCTGGAAACGGTTTTTAGAAACTTGACTTTCGTGCTCCTAAATAGAGAACGTTCCGCGCAGTCGTGTTTGAGAAGCGTGCGCCCGACATATTCGTCTTGTGCACCCTTTTGCTTGTGCTCCCTCCGCCTGCCTTCCAGTCCTCTCTCTCACGACCCACACCACATCAACACCACCACAACCACCACAGACGAACACTAGCCCGGCGAGCTACTTCCTGACCAATCGAGGAACCTTGCCTGGAGGACCCGGTCAGGCACCACAGCCACCACAGCCACCAGAACCACCCCAGCACCATGGCGACTGCTAGCACATCCACGCGGGCGCCGGCGCCAGACGGTCAAAAGCTAGTAGACCAGCTTGCGGCCGAGAGCAACACGCTTGGCATGATCCATGCTCACGCGTTTGTTGAAGGCCTCCTGGCAACGGGTCTGGAACTTCCATTGCCTTCCGTCGAGGGCAAGCACCTCTGTCGAAACGCAGAGCTGCAAATTAATCTTCGTGGAAATCCTGACGGGCCGACCTTTATAGGGATTCCCACCTTTGTGGAGAGTGTTAAAGTGCTGTCGGGCCTGCCCACGCCGGAGATCGTTGTCATGGGTACACTGGACTTAGCGGGTCGCGTGGGGTCTCACTTGAAATGGGTGAATTCGTTTCAAGCCTTTGAGCAACTGGGGCAAGACCGATTCATGTATATACTGTACCCGGCTGCCGACGCGGAGGATTTCCAGAAGTACTTCCAGAAGAAGAAGCAGCCCTTTGACCCGCGTTTCAAGGCCATCAGGTCGTTTGAGGACGTCATTTGGTATACGGCGATATTGTGGACGATAAACGGCGTGCGTTTGTATGAGAACCCACAAACGATGGGCAGCGTGATGGGGAGGGTGATCAAGTCCTGGCGAGTGGTTACCCTGGTGGGGCGGGTTGGGGACTTGCGGATTGTGGTCCACTACCTTTTGGATGTGTCCACTCTTGCCAGGTCATGTTCTTTCCTGGGACGGGCCGCGTGACCTTACTGGTTTGGTAGATGATTCGTTGGAACGACTCCTGCGCCGGCTCGTCTGGTTTTTCTGTCCTTCCTTCCTATTTCGGTTCCGGCAGGAGGCGTTGCGCGTTCATCGAAATGTCGCTCTCGGTGGATTCGTCGACAACCACGATCGCCCTCTGAACCTGCACATCCACATTGACGGCCCTGGCGTGAAGCGATCTCCGATGTTGGTGTTGCCTGTCTTAATGGCGTTGTATAAGGCGGCGCTGGGTGATGCGGGTTGCGCCACGACCGGCAAAGCCTTGGTGAGCTGTGGCTATGTCCCTACTTTTGACGGATCCGTCGAAAGCTTTTACTCAGGTAAAATACCTGAGGTGGATCCGCGCTCTAGGGTCGAGCTTTTCCGCGCCATTCCCCTACTGGACAGACAGGCTGCGAACGGTATGCCTGTGGAATTGGCGGTGGAGAGCGAGGCAGGCCTGAATTAGTGAGCAGCATTACCGTCTCAGGCCCCCGAGAGCGTAGGCAGCGCGTGGAGCTCCATGCCGTTGTTAATAAAATCGACTTTGTGATCGAGGCGATGGGGTATGAGCCGGCGGCGGTGTTGAAGGAGAAAGGGGCACCGATCTGCCGCTGCAACAGCTGCATGGAGGCTCGGCGGTCTGGACGAGAGGAGCAGACTTAATAAGATTGGGAGGTACAACACACTGCAAAAGCGACAACAGAAAGCTTGCGGTTTGGTTTGAAGGGACGGGAAACGGAAGGGCATACACCAACATCAGCAGGATCGGCACACACTAACCGGCGGGGTCTCGGTGGGGGAGCGAGGGAGCGGGAAAAGTAGATAATTGTACAAAGCAAGGTATTTGTGTTCATAAGGATAAGGCAAAGACAGCCAGAGCAGGTAGCAGCGCTCAGGCACTGTTTGGGGAAGGAGAATTTGGTCTCTCAGCAAGGAGAGAGTGGTACAGGAGGGAGACTGGCCCTCCTTCCTGCTGTCAAAATAATAAAAGCACGTAGGGTACCGCAAACAGGCCACCAAGCGGGATATCAAAGGTCAACAGTAAATGTAAAGCGACGCATCTGCTCGAAAAGTCAGAAAGGGACTCACATACTTTGGTCTCGTTACTTTATTGATTGTTCTTTTTACATTCAGCCCTAGGATAGGTTGGAGCCTCCTTTCCTCATCCAAGCTGCTGTTGTTATGCTGCGTCTCAGCAGCCAAAGTCATCTGCTCAAAATCTGCATAGGGGTGGGATCGGTGGGGAAAGAACATAAATGATTAAATGACAAAATCACCCACAATGGAATTCGAGAAGCTAAGAGCGTGCCAAGAAAGAGGGCAATCGGATGAAGGAAGATCAAGGGCGCTCATAGTGCCTTACCTGTTGCAAGACTTCTTCTTGGGTACGATGCGCCCCCAGCTTTTTCAGCAACCGCACGTTCCTGGCCAGGGTACTTTGTGGAGACGCCTTTACACCTGCTTTTGCGGCTGCGGCCTTCTTGCTGGCCTTGAGCTGCTGCCTCCGCTTCGTCTTGCCTCCCCCGCCATTCGCACCACTCGTTTTCTTGGCTGCCTTGGCTGTCTTCACCCCGCTTCCCTTCTTGGGCGCCGTGACGGCCGCAAGCTTCTCCTGCAGGCCCTTGTAGAGCTGCTTGGTCAATGCCTTGGACATGGTGAGCCTGGCTTGTCTGATGATGAATGGGCTGGGTGGCTGGGTGGAGCTTGCTGCTTCCGTTTGCTCCTCTGCGCGCGCTCTCGAACACAACCGGGGCCTGCCGCGCCAGTGTGTTGGGTGGAAAGAGGGGTGTGCGAGCAGTGTGTGAGTTGCCAGGGCGGTGAATGGGCAGCGTGGACGTGCGAGCATCACACAAAGACAAGCACAGCAGCACAGCAGGATGCAGCAGCATCATTCGCGCCATAATGGAAGCCCCACCACAGTGGTAGGGCATCCGAACATTTGCGCGGATCAGGCTTAAAGGTTTGCCAGGCGACCCGTAATGCCTTGAAAACCACCATTATCTGCAGTCCATACCAGAAAACTAGGGTAGCCGCGGCAGCATGTATTTCTATACAAAGGCTTTCGAGCATTGGGTCTTCCAAGATTGACTCCTTGCCCCAGCCTCCCCCAGCCCAACACAAAAAGCTGACCACCACATCGTGATTAAGGAGGACCAACGGCTGCAAACACCCACCACCCGTGGACCAAGGCATGCCCTCGGCGGTCCAAGTGCAACTGGGCTCGGGAACGCCCCACAGGTCGTGAACTAAACTTTGAGGGGGGCGGCCAGGGGCGTGTTCTACACATATGCGTTGGAATGGGCCGGGCCATCTTGCTTTCCCCGCCCCAGTGCGAAGCTCTAGTGCCTTTTTAGCGGTATCGCCAATATCTTATCATATAAAGGGAGGGGTGATCGGTGTGGGAAGGTTTGACACGTCATGAAACGATCGAACTTTGCTGCCTCAAAGAGCCAAGTTCCCTCCGTCGAAATGCGCGTGAGGCTGCCCCCTCGAGCAACATCCATAGAATCACAAGTAACCAAGCAACTGAACAAATACATTGATGAAACCCCCTTGATTCCTTTTCTTAATTTTCCCGTTTCGGAATGCACATAATCTTTGTTTGCATTCGTTCTCGCTCTCCTCACTCCAGCAAGGAGACCAATTGCGTTCACACACGTTCACACACAGGAATGTAAGGTTGACGGGTGAATGGGATGACTAATTTTGAATTGATTGACTCAATGACTGGCTACTATCTATGTGAATGGGTGTGCATGAGTAAGTGGATGCAACGCTCTCTATAACTAATGATGTGACTCTCTCTTTTTCTCTTTCTCTTTCTCGGATCGACCCAGTGCTGCTGCTACTGCTGCTGCCGGCACTGCTCACGTTCCGCATGTACACGATGAGGATGGATGGTGGGGAAATGGTGACGATGACTAATGACTGAATGGTTTTTGACTGCGCGATTTGATGCTGATACACTGATGATGCTGCAAGTGCTGATGGTACTTGCCTTTCTCTTCCCTACATTCATAATAATAATATATATCACATGGTCTTCGCTGGTTTTCCCTCCTCCCCAAAATCCGTTATATCGCACAAAGGCTTCTTCTTCTCTCAGTTGCTCCCTCCAATCCTCCCTCCCTCCTTCTCTCCCTCCCTCTACTCATCCAACGTCTCAAGCGCCAGGCGATTCCAAAGCGACGAGACCAGGCACGCATCCGCCATGTCATCCCTATCAAGGTACGAGAGCACCTCCAGCGAATTTTGCTTGTTGATCTTCGAGCGCGGCCCAAACACCGACAACAAAAACTCGTCCTTTCTCCCTCCCTTGCTCGGCGTGGTGCGTCGCAGGGGCTTGGACAAAACAGCAGCAGCAGCGGCGGCGGCCATGTCCTCGTCCTCTCCCTCGTTCTTACGCTTCCCCTTGCGGTGCTGCACGGGGGTCATCGTCGTGGTCGAGAAGGAGGAAGAGGAGGAGGAAGAGGAGGAAGAAGGCTGCTTCAGGGTGAACACAATATTGCCACCCGTCCCCGTTATGCCGGTGGTAGGTACCCCCGCACAACGCGTGGAGCGGCGAGTCGCGTGCGAGTGCACCAACAACATGGGCAGCAAAACCTCCTGCTCCTGCTCCTGCTCCTGCTCCTGCTCCTGCTCCTGCGCCGCCAACACAGGAGGAGAAGAAGCCATCATAAAGCTAACCATCCCCTCCTCCCCCGCTCCTAGGCTCTGACGCCCCCCGCTCGTCCGCCTTTTCTTCTCCTCGATCTTCTCGCGCGCCTCCGCCCGTTCCGCTTCAAATTCAGGGATGTTAGCGCAATTCTGACACTTACACGCAGCGCCACACGTGAAACCCCCCCTGAAACACTCACAGTACAGCTTGAGACATCGCGATTTCTTGCAGCTGCAGCTGCTGCTGTCCGGGCTACTCTTCTTGCCAGCGGCGACGAGCTGAAGGGCTTTCTTGGTGGTGGAGTTGGGGGTTTGGTGGGGGTGGGTAGCAGCAGTAGCAGTAGCAGCAGCAGCAGTGGCGCCGGTGATAGTGATATTGGAGGACAAGGATGAGAAGGAGGTGGTGCCGATGGAGGACCCAGAGGGGATGAGCACGTGAGGCGCGCTGTGAGGGGCACACAAGGGGTTCCTCTTCTTTTTGCGGTCGGAGGAGAAGACGGAGGGAGACTGGGAGAGAGTCACCATTGCCATTGCCTCTAACACGGGCGAGCCCGGGGCAAATTTTCCTCGAGACGTAGCGGTAGTGGTCCGCGGGCTTTGAGGAGGGGGCATGCTGCTGTGGTAGCTGCTGTTGCTGTTGTCGTGGCTGGTGGGGAGGGAGGGGCTGTGCGAGGCGTCGTCGTGGAGGGGGAGCATGGCGGCGAGGGCTTCGAGGAGGGAGGGTTCGTGCTGGTGGTGGGTGTGACAGTGGTTGGGCGTGGTTTTCTTGACGCGGACTTGGATGCCGCCCCAGTTGGAGCCGCCTGAAAGAGAAAGGGGAAGGGTAGAAGAGAGGGAAAGTGTGAGATTGAAGTATGTGAAAGAGAGATGATGATCTAGTAAAACAATTCTTCCCTCCATCCCTCCCGCCTCCCTCCCCTCGTTCTTACCATGCTGATTCATGGTGATCCCATTGACCGGCAAAGGCGTAAAGGGCAAGCCCCGAGAGTCCACGGAGCCACACGACGAGAGCCTGCTCGTCTCATCCGTCAGCAGCTCCACCGCCTGCAGCTGCTGCCCCTCCTCCTCCTCTCCCTCCCTCCCTCCCTCAAACCCCCCCTCCCACTTCTGCTGCTGGTCGATGCCCAAGTCCTCCTCCGCCCCCTGCAGCAGCAGATCCGCAGCACTCTGGCCCTTGCCCTCCGCCGCCGCCTCCCCTCCAGGCCTGCCCGACCTGCTGCTGCTGCCACTGCTGCTGTCACTGTTGCTGTTGCTGCCGCTGTCGCTGTCGCTGTTGCTGTTGCTGTTGCTGCTGCTACCCGTAGCAGAAGCAAAGAAGTCCTCCAACCCATCCCCTTGGTACTTAAACGGCGACTGCGTCACAAAGAACTGCGAATCCTTCCCACCACCCACCACGGCAGGACTAGCAGGAGGCGCTGCCCTCGGTCCCGTCCTCGCCACGCGCTGCGTCTCCGTGTCCAGCGACAACCACACACGCGACGCTTTCTCACTCGAAGGCCCAGCAAAATCAAGTTTCTTGCTATAAGCCTTCTTCTTGACTACACAGCCGGCCTCTCCTTCTCCTCCTCCCATCCCTGCCGCAGCGTACAGAGCGGCAGCTGCTGCCTTGTCTGCTGCTGTCGTGGCCTCGTCGCCGCCGTTGCCCGTGCCAGTAGCAGTGGTAGCAGTAGTGGTGGTGGGAGTGAGGGAGGAGAAGAAGCTTGGCATGGACGAGGAGGAATGGCTGCCGTGGGAGGAGTGCGTGGCGTTGGATTGCGGTGCGGGGGAGTGGCCCGGTAAGGGGGACCAGGAGAACTGGCTGGGGCTGAAGAACCTATGTAGGGACGGAGAAGAAAGGGGGGAAGGAAAGAGGAAAGGGATTAGCGAGAGGGTAGGAGCTACAAGGTAGACAGAGGAAATGACGAGGAGGCGACGCACAGACGGGGTTCACTCCGCCTGGCTCAGAAGAGGGACAAGCCAAATTCAAATTTAAACACAAGCACAGACAAACAAAAAGCGACCGCACCAACGTGCCTGTTGTAGTTCATGGACGGGCTACCATGCCCCACGCCTTGCGGCGTCGGGAAGCCCAGAAGATGCTCCTGGCGGGCCGGGCCTCGGGGAGTGAGACAGGAGGGCCCCTTTTTCGCCAGCCCCGGCGAGTTGGTAATCTCCCACAGCGCCTTGGCTGGTGTGTGTGGCGGAGAGGAGGGGGGCGTGAGACAGGGCAGGTGGGGAGGGGGGTGGGGATGGAGAGAGATGTGTGTGGTGGTGTCCTGGGCATTTGAACTGGGACAAGAGAACACTGCAGTGCCGGAGGGCTTGCCGCACTTACCCGCTTCCGACTCCTCCTCCATCGAGGGCGCCTGGTTCGTGGCCGCCATGTTGGCCGCCTGAAGCACGACTATGTACGCCTGTTCATGGGTGGGGGGCAAGTGTGGAGGTGTGAAAAGGACGCGTGACCAAGAAGAAGAAGGGGCATCGGAGAAAGAGGGCAACAAGTCAAACGACGTGGTCGCTCGTCGCGTAGAAGCTTGCCGAGCAGGGGGGGTCTGGTTGGTACGGCCGGTGGCCACCAAGCGCAAGAGCGACAGGGTGGCAGGGGTGGGGCGCTTGCTCACCACCTTGGGCATGCAAGAAAGACGCAAAACAAGGCATGACACGCACACGCTCTTTCTCTCGTCTTACACGAGAGGCGCAGATGTGATGATGCGCAGCAAGGGAGAACGAAGAAGGAAGAAGTGGAGTGGAGAGGAGCATCCAAGAGTTGCATGCACTTTCTGTGCCTGTTTTTTTCATCCCTTGTACCCGCTCCTGGACCTTGCCAACACCTCGTACACCTTGCCAAGACAGTGTACGAGGTGTTACGAGGCATTACCTGTGGATTTGATGGTTTGTGTCCACAACGCGGTGGCGTCCATCGGAGCCCTCTTGGCGGGAAAGACGACGGCGTTGCGGAAGTAACTGACTTGACTGGCCTGGCCTGGCTTGGAAGGCAGGCTTTCAATGGCTGGGAGGCGCGCCAGACCCAAAATTTGGTGTGCGTATGGGGATGACCATGTGTAGCAGTGTTGCGTCGCTATGGTTCCTGCCGGCGGTGCGTAGTCCCGAAGGCATGATTTGGGCAGGTCTTCGAGGCTTGAAAAACAGCAAGGGCGGGAAACCAGTCCGCCCGAACAACTTGACGCTGCTGTTTCTTCGCCCTCTCGTAACGGATAGAAAGGGGGGGGCTTGGTGGCCCATGTGGCGTGTTTTCTTTGGTTGGCGTTGGGCGTGGCATTTCCTGGAGCAAAGGACGCGCTGGATACTTGTAAAGTTTCTCAAGCTTTTTACACTTGGTGAGAGCCGGGCCACACCATCACATGAGGGGGAAAAAGAACGAAAGAACAAATGTGCCGGCGTCCCGTTCCGTCCCGCTTGTTGTGGTGCTTGGAAAGGAAAGGCATCATAAATGGGTGCAAGCTGTCTTGAAAACAGAAAGTAACTTTGCAGGTTTAAAAAGAACTACATCAGCATGCGATCTGTCATACGTGCGCCCCCTGATCAGGCCCTCCCCTCCCCTCGGTCTCGAGGCACCACGAAAAGAGAGCCTGTCAATCGAGCTTGGCTACACGAAGGAAGAAGAAAGCGGTGGATTATTACCCAGGTGCAAAGTGAATCTCGTCTTCAACAAATCAATCTGATAACAATGGACAGCAAACAGAGTTGCAACAGTCACTAGTAGTTCTTGCCTTCATAACCTCCTCCCACCCCTTCCTCCCCTCGTTCCTCTGTGTCTCCTTCGAGCCGCCACGCCTGGGGATGGGATGGGGACCAAATTCACAAAGCAACCACGAGAAAGGAAAGTCCATCTAAAAGTCACTTACTTCTGCCGTCGGGCGGCCACTGGCCCAAAAAAGCGCAGGACACATGCGGAGTGCCGCAAGTGTGGGACCCTGGGGGCTGGGGGGGAGAAAGAAAGGGGAGTTTTAGG
>Ga0209390_10004032_pt1 | contig 22655 bp, 18 predicted proteins | sample BON01_FD_187212 | JGI IMG/M metagenome (GOLD analysis project Ga0209390, IMG submission 187212) | Freshwater microbial communities from Lake Bonney liftoff mats and glacier meltwater in Antarctica - BON-01 (SPAdes) (version 2) | ecosystem: Environmental > Aquatic > Freshwater > Ice > Glacier... | reverse complement strand
CGGCAAAGCGGTGAGCCGCCGCTATCGGAACCGGCGGGTGGGCGAATTCCTTAAAGAGCTGGAACTGACAGAAGGTCGCTCTACGGGAATTCCCAAGATGCTGCGCGCCATGGCCGAGAACGGCTCGCCTGCACCGGAACTTGAGACCGACGAGGATCGTAGCTACAATCTGGTGCGACTGCCGGTGCATGCCGATGCAGACTGGCAAGAACTGGCGGCACCAGTAGAGGCACCAGTAGAGGCACCAGCAGAGGCACCAGTAAGTGTTAACATTTCAAAGATACTTCGATACCTGAATGACCAAGGTGCTGCAGGGGTAAGTGATTTGTTGCATCACCTGGAGCTTCGGAGCAAACGAAGGCTACGCGAAAACCATCTGAATCCTGCGATCAAAGCAGGCTATATTGAGCTAACTGAGCCAAATGCTCCCACTAGCCCCACTCAAAAATATCGACTGACTGAAAAGGGGCGTCAACTACTGGAAACTTTATAATGCCCAACCTCGTAGAACTTACTTACGGCCAGACAGGTCAAAGCACGAATACCGATGTTCTCGGCATGCGTGAAATGCAGGCGCGGGTCTATGCGCAACGCGATGCGCAATACCTCTTGCTCAAAGCGCCACCTGCTTCGGGTAAGTCGCGGGCGTTGATGTTTTTGGCCTTGGACAAAATGAAGCTTCAAGGCGTAAAGAAAACGATCGTGGCAGTGCCGGAGCGGTCGATTGCCGCTTCCTTTGCTTCCACGCGGCTTTCGGCCTATGGCTTTCCGTATGATTGGGAGCTGAGTGCGCGCGGTGATCTCTGTGCGACCGATGGCGAGTCGGGCAAGGTTCGCCAGTTTCGAGCGTTCTTATCCAGCGACGATTCTGTGTTGCTGTGCACCCATGCGACCTTGCGCTTCGCGTTTGCCGAAGTGGAGACTTCGGCTTTCGACGATGTGCTGCTGGCGATTGATGAGTTTCACCATGTCTCGGCGGATAGCGGCAACCAGCTCGGCGAAGTGCTGCGAGAGGTGATCGCCAAATCCAGCGCGCATATTGTGGCGATGACTGGCTCTTATTTTCGGGGTGACAGTGTGCCGGTGCTGGCTCCCGAGGACGAGGCCTTGTTTCGGCATGTCACTTACAACTATTACGAGCAGCTCAACGGCTACCAACATCTCAAATCTTTGGGGATCGGTTATCACTTTTATCAGGGGCGCTATACTTTGGCTATTTCCGAGGTGCTGGATACGGGTAAGAAAACAATCCTACACATCCCCAGCCCGAACGCAGGCGAATCGACTAAGGATAAACATGGGGAGGTGGGGCATATCCTCGGTATGATCGGGCGGGTGATTTATACTGATCCGGCAACCGGGATTATGACGGTTGAACGTCACACTGACAAAAAACAGCTAAAAGTGGCGGATTTGGTTTGGGATGTGAAAGAGCAACGGGATCGAGTGGTGAACTACTTACGCAGTATCCGTCAGCCTGAAGAAATGGACTTAATTATCGCGCTAGGGATGGCCAAGGAAGGCTTTGACTGGCCGTTCTGTGAACATGCATTGACCGTCGGCTATCGTGGCTCGCTAACCGAGGTGGTGCAAATTATCGGACGTTGCACCCGCGATAGCACGAACAAGACACACGCTCAGTTTACCAATCTCATTGCACAGCCCGAAGCGGGTGGTGATGAGGTGACTTTTGCCGTTAATAATATGCTCAAGGCGATCACTTGCTCGTTGCTGATGGAGCAAGTGTTGGCACCGAACTTTAAGTTTAAGACGCGCCTGTCAGACGATGAAGTCAATGCGCCTGGCGAACTGAGGATTCGCGGCTTCAAGGAGCCCAGTTCCAATCGGGTGAAGGACATTATCGAGTCGGATCTTAACGACTTGAAAGCGACGATCCTGCAAGACCGCTCGATGCAAAAAGCAATACCGGGCAATGTCGATCCCGAGGTGATCAACAAGGTGCTGATTCCAAAGATAATCCAGAAGAAATACCCCGACCTCGACGAACGCGAATGCGAGGAACTGCGTCAGCATGTCGTCGTCGATTCGGTCATGGCGGGCGCAGTTATGGAAGAGAGCGGCGACCGGCGCATCATTCGCATGGCGAACAAGTTTATCAATATCGATGAACTCAATATCGATTTGATTGACTCGATTAATCCATTTCAGAAAGCTTTTGAAATTCTGTCTAAGCAAGTGACGCCACCTGTCCTGAAAGCGATTATGGATTGTATCGCGACCACTCGCCTGCAGATGACAGAAGAAGAAGCGGTGCTGCTTTGGCCGAAAATTAAAGCATTCGTGAAATTGCACGAGCGGCAGCCTTCCTTGAGCGCCTACGACGGGCAAGAAAAACGAATGGCCGAGGCTCTAGTTTTTATCAAACAGCAGCGTAAGCAACAGGGGTTGTAAGAATGGATAAAGAACGCTTACAACGGATAATCGAGGATGATGATCTCGGCCTGCTTGAGGTGAAGGAGTCGCAATCGGCTGCGCAAACCGAGGAAGAGCGGTTGTTGAATAAGTTTTATCTAATCAATGAGTTCTATCGCGCTAATGGGCGTGAGCCGAAAATGGATCCATCAAATATGCAGGAAGCCCAGCTAGCGATGAGTCTCGGTGCCCTGCGAAAAGACGAAGCAAGGCATGAGTTGCTGCAGGATTTTGATGAGTTTGGACTGCTCATTCCGCTTGCGTTGCCGACATCAATTAAAGACATCTTCGAAGATGATGATTTAGGGATTTTGGCGGAATCAGAGCCAGAGGTGGATATTTTCGATCTCAAACATGTGTCGGATAAAATTGAGATGCCGGATTATATCGCCCAACGCGAATCTTGTGAGGGGTTTGAGCAATTTGAGCCGCTTTTCAAAAACTGCCATAAGGATTTGCGATCCGGTAAGCGGCAAATGCTTCCGTTTGCGAACGAGCAGCAAATTGAAGAAGGGCAATTTTTTGTGCTTAAAGGTATTATGGCCTACGTCGCGGAGGTCGGACAAAAAGAGGCCAAAGGCGGGAAGGTCAACGCCCGGATGCGTTGCATCTTTGAGAATGGAACGGAGTCGGCCATGCTGTTACGCTCGCTGGCGCGCGAACTTTATAAAGATGGTCGGCGTGTAACGGAACACGAAGATCGACTTATCCATGAGCTCGACGACGTTACCGAGGCCGACCAACAGACTGGTTATATTTACGTGCTGAAGTCTCGGAGTAAAAATCCGAAAATTTCAGAGGAAGCAAATTTATACAAGATCGGTTACAGCAGTGGCTCGGTCGAAGAGCGGATTAAGAATGCTGCGGAAGATCCGACCTATTTGATGGCTCCCGTTCGTATCGTGACGACTTTTGAGTGTTACAATCTCAATCCGCAAAAGCTGGAACTGCTGCTGCATAAGTTTTTCGGTAAAGTCTGCTTAGAGTTGGACGTTTTTGATGCAGAGGGTAAAAGGCATACGCCGCGTGAATGGTTTATTGCGCCACAGGCTGTGATTGAAGAAGCGATCAAGCTGACTCTATCTGAAGAAATCGTAGATTATTCTTACGACTCTGAAACGAAGTTGATTCGTAGAAAGTAATTCTTGCTAGCGACATCTCACTGAGCAGATTCGTCTATGCGACGAGAGAGCCGCCACTAGGCGACTTGGCTTCCCGGATTCTAGATTGATGGGGAGTCCTTGCCGCACCACTAAAACTTCTTGCCGCGTTTTTCCCAGGGCTTGCGGTCGTCGATGGGTTTGACGTCGACCGCTTCGATCCGCATGCCAGCGAGGGCGGGGTGGCGGCGGAGTTTTTTGAAGTTCGTTCCCGTAATCGTGAAGCTGAGCGACTGCGCGGTCTGCGCTTCGAGGATTTGCTCTTCGACTAGGAAGCTGATGTTGACCCGAGTCTCACCATACTGATCGTCGATGGTCTCGCGCAGCAGTTCGATGAACTCGACGGCTTTATTATTGGGGTAGAGGATGAAATTGATCCGTTGGATCAGTTTAGGGATCGATGTTTCGAGATCGAAGATATTGTGCGCTGCTAGGCTCATCTCTCCGTTGCGCCGGCTGATGATACCTTGGATGAGCGTGAGCTTGCCGTCTTCTAAACGATGCCCGTCCTTTGCGTAGGGATCGGGGAACATGATCATCTCGAAGCTCTGGCTGCCGGTGGCGAGTTGAAAGATAGCCATTTGCTTGCTGTCCTTACGGGTGTATTTAATCTGCAAATTGGTCACGATGCCACAGAGGCGGAAGGTGCTGCGGTCGTCGAAGTTGACTAAGTCGTCCGGCTGACGGAAGCTGTCGATGGCGTTGTCAAGCGCCGCGTAGGCATCCATGGGGTGGCCAGAAATATAGAAACCGAGCAACTCTTTTTCGTAACGCAGCTTTTCCGTCATGCTCATTGACTCGACCGTGCGGCGATTGTTGCCGGGCTTGTCTTCGTCGGCCACGCCTGCGTCGTCTCCGAGCATGTCGAAGAGGCTGCTTTGGCCCGCTTCGCGATCCTTGCGGGCGCTTTCGGCTTCGGCGAGTTCGGATTCGAGTCCGTCCAGTAGGCTGGCGCGGTCTTCGCCGAGTGAGTCGAAGCCACCGGTTTTTATCAGCGCTTCCATCACGCGTCGGTTGACGGCCTTGTCGGCATTGCGGACGATGAAATCGGTGAAGTCTTCGTAAGCGCCGCTCGCTTTGCGCTCGGCGATAATGACCTGCGCCGCACCTTCGCCCACACCCTTGATCGAGGCCATGCCGAAGCGGATACAGCCTTCGCCATTTTCAAGCACGGGGGTAAAGTCAGCACCGGACTCGTTCACGTCGGGGCTGAGCACCGGCACATTCATCGCATTACACTCGGCCAGGAAGTGCGAAATTTTATCCGCGTTTCCTTGTTCCGAAGTGAGCACGGCGGCCATGAACTCGACGGGGTAGTTGGCCTTTAAATACGCGGTGCGATAGCTGAGCATCGCGTAGGCGGCGGAGTGCGATTTATTGAAACCGTATTGGGCAAACTTCTCCAGTAGGGCGAAGATCGACTCGGCGGTGCGGCGGTCGATGTCGTTGGTCTCTTTCGCGCCTTTGATAAAGACATCCTTCTGCGCATCCATGACGGACTTGATCTTTTTCCCCATCGCGCGCCGGAGAACATCTGCGCCGCCGAGGGTGTAGCCCGCGATGATCTGCGCAGCCTGCATAACCTGTTCTTGGTAAACTAAGACACCGTAAGTTTCTTCGACCAATTCTTTGAGCAGCGGGTGGGGTATCTGCACGGTGCGCGGATCTTTTTTGCCTTCGATGAACTGTGGTATGAACTGCATTGGCCCCGGACGATACAGGGCGATCAGCGCGATGATTTCCTCGAAGGAGCTCAGGCCAATCTGACGACAGAGCTGCTGCATGCCGCCAGACTCCAACTGGAAAACGCCCGTGGTGCGACCGGAGTTGAGCAGGTCGAAAGTCTCTTTGTCGTCGAGCGGGACTTTTTCGACGTTGAAGTCGGGCATGTCTCGCGTCATCTGCACATTCTTTTCCGCGTCGGAGATGACGGTCAAAGTCTTGAGGCCCAAAAAGTCCATCTTCAGCAGACCCAGATCTTCGGAGGGCCCCTTCGGGTACTGGGTGGTCAAATCACCTTCTTGTAGGGTGACGGGTATGAGATTTGTAATGTCTTGGTCGGCGATGATCACGCCACAAGCGTGCTTGCCTGTGTTACGGATCATGCCTTCGATCACGCGGCCTTGCTCGATGATGCTACGGGCGACGGGGTTGCGATTGATCTCGGCAGCCAGCTCGGGCGATTTTTTGACGGATTCATCCAGGGTGATATTGAGCTCGTCGGGAATCATTTTTGCGAGCTTGTTGGACTCGGCAAAGTCGAGGTTGTTGACACGGGCGAGATCGCGGATGATCATCTTCGCGCCAAAGGTGCCGAAGGTGATGATGTTGGCCACGCGGTCTTTACCGTATTTATCACGCACGTAGTTGACGACCTCGTCGCGGCGGCGCATGCAGAAGTCGACGTCGAAGTCGGGCGGCGACACGCGCTCCAAGTTAAGCATCCGCTCGAAAAGCAGGCCGAAACTGAGCGGATCGATGTCGGTGATCTTGAGCACGTAGGCGACGATACAACCCGCACCCGAACCACGACCGGGGCCGACGGGGATGCCCTGCTCACGCGCCCAGGCGATGAAGTCCCAAACGATGAGGAAATAATCCACGAATCCTGTGCCAGTAATGATGGCGAGCTCGTATTCGAGCTGCTCGCAGTAGCGCTTGTCATCGGCAGAGGCGTTGTCCCAATCTGCGCGGCATTTATCGTAGTCGGTGGTGTAGCGTTCTTTGAGACCGACCTTGCACAGCTCGAAGAGATAGAGGCCGTTGCTCTTGTGTTTGATACGCTCGGCCTCGCTGAGCTCGATTGGCTTTTCACCGTCGCGCACGAGGATCTCATTTTTCTTTTCAACGTAGATGTCGAGGCAGTGATCGAAGTTGGCGTGGTCGTCGCCGCTTTCGATCTCGATCGGGCGATCGTAAACGGGATAGTGGTCTTCGCCGAAGGGCAGCTTGACCTCGCACATCTCCGCCACGGCGGAGGTGTTGATGATCGAATCGGGCACTTCTTTGAAGGCCAGCTCCATCTCGTCGCGCGACTTGAGGTAGAACTGTTGCGCATCGTAGCGCATGCGTTTCTCGTCGCGAATTTTCGCGCCGGTCTGAATGCAGAGCAGGGAATCGTGCGGCTCCCAGTCGGTGCTGTTTACGTAGTGCACGTCGTTGGTGGCGACGACCTTGAGGTCAAATTCAGCGGCGATCTTGAGCAGGCCGGGGATAATGCGGCGCTGCTCTTCGATCCCGTGATCCATGATCTCGATGATAAAGTAGTCTTTGCCGAAAATATCGATAAACTTGGCGGCGGCAGCACGGGCTTCTTCGTATTCGCCCGCGAGCAGGAATTTAGGAATGACCCCGGCGAGGCAGCCGGAGAATCCGATCAAGCCCTCGCTGTGTGCGGCCAGGGTCTTGAGGTCGGTGCGCGGGTTGCGGTAGAAGCCTTGGGTGTGGGCTTTGGAGACGAGTTTGCAGAGGTTCTGGTAGCCAGTGAAGTTGCGTGCGAGCAGCCCCATGTGGCGGGACTTTTGCTTGGCGCGCTCCTCGTTGATCAGGGCGAGCTCGTCCTCGTAAACGAGGTAGATTTCGCAGCCCAGGAGCGGCTTAATGCCGTGCTTTTCCGCCTGTTTGAAGAAGCTGGTCAGCCCGTAAAGGACACCGTGATCAGTGATCGAGAGCGCCTTCATCCCCAGCTCCGCAGCACGTGCGCAGAGCTTATCCGTCCGGCTGCATCCATCCAGCAGACTGTGGTCTGTGTGGACGTGTAGGTGGACGAATTCGGTATCTTTGGCAGGCATGGGAGGGGGTAGAGTGCGTCTCCGTTTCGGCAAGGCAAGCAGAAGGTATTATTGATGGGTGATTTGGGTGGTTTGCGGGGAGGGCGGATGTCCCCATCCGCTGCGTGCTACGGAGTCGCGACTGTGGGAGGGTTGGAGTCCCGCGCCTTTAGGCGGTCAGTGAGCCGAGCCTAGGACGACTGGAGACGCGACTAGCGTCGCATCGCTACAGGGAATGCGACTGGCAGGGTTGGAGTTCCGCCTTTAGGCGGTCAAGTGAGCCGGGCCAGGCAGACTGGAGACGCGACTAGCGTCGCATCGCTACGCCAGGATAGTTTGTAGCGAACTCGCGCTAGCGGGGTCTTGGTGGTTTTGCCGCGTGGCGTTGAGCCGATCTGCCAATAACCAGCAACCACAGCAGTAGGTTTGACTGGTCGCCCTGTGTTGAACCTCGAAACGCTCAAAGAGAAAATGCGCAAGGAGCGCAGCTATGGCCGTGCTTAAGCGCGCTATTTTGGACAGCAAGCCTCTCCTTTGAAGTTGGCTAGTCAGAAATATCCTTCGCGAGACGAACTCTATGAGCGCTAGGCGATTTGTAGATACGAATAATTAATCAATAATCTGAAAGATGTGCGCGGGGCTGGTGTGTGGGTTGAGCTCCAAGTAGGCGGCGGTGCCTTCCCAGAGATATTCCTTGGGGGCTTCGGCGAATTGATCGACTAGGCGGAGGCTGCCTGCGTGCGCGAAGCCGAGGGCTTCGGGAGTGAGGTCGAGCGTGCCGACTTGTGTGTTTTCCCAGTCCATGTTGACGACGATGATGAAGCGGTCGGTCTTTTCAAAGTTCTGCTTCAAGTAGGCGATGATATGGCTATTAGAGCAGGGGATGAATTTCACGTTGAAGGTGCGCTGGAAGGCTTCGTGGTTGTTGCGGATGGCATTCACCCGGGTGATCTCGGCCTTGATGTTGCCGGGCTTGTCGAGGTCCCAAGCCTTGAGCTCGTACTTCTCGCTGTGGTTGTTCTCCTCCTTGCCCGGGTAGGGCTCGTTATCGAGCAGCTCATAAGCGGGGCCGTAGATGCCGACGTTCGATGAGAGCGTGGCGGCCAGCACGTAGCGACCGATGAAGGTTGCGCGGTTGCCAGTCTGCAAGTCCGCGTGGAGAATGTCGGGTGTGTTGGGCCAAAAGTTTGGCCAGAAGTATTCCTTGGAGTCGTTCTGGGTGAGCTCTTCAACGTATTGCTGCAGTTCGGTGGCAGTGTTGCGCCAGGTGAAGTAGGTGTAGCCGTGAGTGAAGCCGCCTTTGGCTAGGAAGTATTTACGCTTTGGGCGGGTGAAGGCTTCGGCGAGGAAGATCACTTCGGGGTGCTTGGCCTTGATGTTGAGAATACACCAGCGCCAGAACTCCATCGATTTGGTGTGCGGGTTGTCCACGCGGAAGACTTTAACCCCGGCCTCGATCCAGAACTCGAAGACGGACTTGAGCTCGTCCCAGAGGTTTTCCCAATCGTCGGACTCGAAGTTGATTGGTAAGATGTCCTGATATTTTTTGGGCGGATTTTCGGCGTATTGCACGGTGCCGTCCGGACGCCAACGGAACCATTGCGGGTGCTCTTTGACCCATGGGTGATCGGGTGCGCATTGGAAGGCGATGTCGAGGGCGACTTCCATGCCGCGCATTTCGGCTTCGTCGAGGAAGTGTTGAAAGTCTTCGAGGGTGCCGAGCGCGGGGAGGATGGATTTGTGTCCGCCTTCTTTCGCGCCGATTGCCCAGGGGCTGCCGACATCGTCGGCGCTGGGGGTGAGGGTGTTGTTCTTGCCTTTGCGGAACTCACGCCCGATGGGGTTGATCGGCGGGAAATAAACAATGTTGAAGCCCATTTCGTGAATCTCGGGCAGGCGTTTGGCAGCGTCCCTGAATGTGCCATGGGTGACGCCGTCATAGACGCAGGAGCGTGGGAAATACTCATACCACGCGCTGAAGGCTGCGAGCTCGCGCTCGACCAGCATGAGCGAGCGGTCGCTGGTCGTCTCCCAAGCACGTTGCGGATAGCTGCGAGCGAGGTCGGCTACGTGGCGGCTGTAGGCGAGGCTGATCCGTGCCTCGATGTCGGCTGTGGAATCGGCGAGGTGGGCGGCCCACTCGCGGAGTTTTTCGGCGTGCGTCTCTTCGGCGCGGTTGGCGGCGTGTTCGAGTAGCTCGGCGCCGATGCGGCATTCGAGGTCGAGCGGGACGCCCTCTTGGTGCTTTTTCTGGAAGCCTTCATACCAGCTGCCGTAGTGGTCGATGACGCCGGCGACTTCGTATTCGAAGAGGCCGATGGCGTCGGTGCGGTAAGTGGCTTCGAACTCGTCGTTGCCGAGATCTTGCATCGGGATTACTTGCCAATCTTCCGTCTCTATTTTGCGGATACGTAGCTCGACTTGTAGCAGGTCGTGCGAGTCGGCAAAGGCGTGTGCGGCGAAGGGTATCCAATCGCCGATGACGCGTTTAAATGGATTGCGTCCGCAATCGATTGCAGGGGTGACGTGATCAATGACGACGCGGCGAGTGCCGGCGATTTTGGCTAGGAGGGACATCTGGGGGGAATTAGGAATTAAGAATTAGGAATTAGCAATTAGGACGGAGGTCTGCCGGAGATGGCGAAGCAATTAGGACGGAGGTCTGCCGGAGATGGCGAAGCGATTAGGACTTTTTGAGTGAGGCGTAGAGGTCTCTGGTTTGCTCGGCGATGCTGGTCCAGCTGAACTGCTCGACGGCGCGCTTGCGGCCGGCTTTGGCGAAGCGTTCGCGCTTTTCGGGGGCATCCATTAGCCGGTTCACTTGGTGAGCGAGATCCTTGGCGTAGGCGGTGGGGTGGAGGGGTGCGAAGGGACTCTCGTGCTGTTGGGCGACGGGTACAAGGAAGCCGGTTTCGTCGTGCACGACCACTTCGGGGATGCCGCCGACCATGGAGCCGACAACGGGTGTTTCGCAGGCCATGGCTTCGAGGTTGATGATGCCGAAGGGCTCGTAAATCGAAGGGCAGCAGAAGACGGCGGCACCGGAGTAGAGTTGGATGATGTCGGTCTTGTTGACCATCTCATCGATCCAGTAAATGCCGTCGCGTTCTTTACTGGCTTCGGCCACGGCGGCTTTCATCTCGGCGGCGATCTCCTCGGTGTCGGGTGCGCCGGCGCAGAGCACGACGTTGTAGTCTTTGTGCATATACTTGATCGCTTCGACTAGATGGATGATGCCCTTCTGGCGTGTGATACGACCGACGAAGAGCACGAAGGGCTTGTCGTTGGGAATGTTGAACTTGGTCAGCGCGGGGCTGGGATCAACGGGCTTGTATTCCTCCGTGTCGATCCCATTGTAGATGACGTGTATCTTTTCGGGTGATACGTTAAAGTGCTTTAGGATGTCGGTCTTGGTGCCTTCGGAAACGGCGATGACAGCGTCGGCCATTTCAATCGCGGTTTTTTCCACCCAGCAACTGAAGTCGTAGCCGCCAGCGAGTTGTTCGCGCTTCCAGGGGCGGAGCGGTTCGAGTGAGTGACCGGTGATGACGAGGGGGATGCCGTAATTCATCTTGGTCATGATGCCGGCGAGGTGAGTATACCAGGTGTGGCAGTGAACGACGTCGGCCTCGTTGCCGTCGGCGTTGTAGCTTATGGCGCGTTGCGAGCTGCCGAAGATGGAGTGCAAATGCTTGGGCGCGCCGAAGCTGTCTGTTTTGACGGGGTAGCCTTTGACCTTGAGCGGGTAATTGGGCTCGTCCTGGTCGCCGAAGGCACGCACATCGACATCGACGTCGGGCAGCTTGGAAAGTTCGCGAGTCAGATACTCTACGTGCACACCCGCGCCTCCGTAGTTGTAAGGAGGGTATTCGTTAGAATAGATCAGCGCATTCATAAGTGTTCTTAGTGTGTGAGGTTAAGTAGTAGACTTTATTTTTTAATCGTAATTATAGGCGTTGCTCAAGGCTTTTCAGAATCACAGCGGGTGACTTGAAAATCTGAAAAACGGGGTATATTAAGGATTCTTCTACCATCCTATCCATCAATATTATGAAAAACTACATCTCCCTCATACTAGCCGCCTCCTTTGTCTTTGCTTCCTCTCTGAGTGCTAAAGTCGAAACTGGTGCCCCTGCGCCTGACTTCACCTTGACCGATACCACGGGTGTCGAACACAGCCTGTCCGATTTTGCCGGTAAATACGTGGTGCTGGAATGGACGAACCATCAGTGTCCTTTTGTGGTCAAACACTATAAGGACGGCCATATGCAGGCGCTCCAAGAGTCGATGACGGCGGAGGAAGTGGTTTGGCTTCAAGTAATCTCCTCGGCTGAAGGCAAGCAGGGATATTTGACGCCTGAGGCGGCCCAAGCACTCCGCGAATCTCAAGGGGTAAAGTCCACCGCCAAACTGATCGATGCTACCGGAGAAGTGGGACGGATCTACGATGCTCGAGTCACTCCACACATGTATCTGATCGATCCGACAGGGACGTTGGTTTACCAAGGTGCGATTGATAGCATCAAGTCCACGCGAACGAGCGATATCGCTAAGTCGGAGAATTTTGTATTGGCCGCTTACGAAAGTTCCAAAGCAGGCGAGCCTGTCGAAAATGCAACGACCGTCCCTTACGGTTGTGGTGTGAAATACTAGTTAGCCGATAATGCTAGGTAGGACAGACACTTGTCTGTCGTCTACACTAGCCCCCCCGCGAAGACAGGCGGGGCGCCTGTCTTACGTAGCTTACTCTTGCGCCAGTTCCACTGACCGTGCTTTGGCCGCCGCGAGTGCTTGATCGACGAGACCTCGGAAGTTGCCTTCGCTGAATACTTTAAGGGCGGCCGCAGTGGTGCCTCCGGGAGAAGTGACCGCATCGCGCAAGGCTTCGGGTGTCTCTTCGCTCTCGGCGAGGAGCATGGCTGCCCCGAGTAAGGTGTCGATGGCGAGCGCGTCGGCCAAGCCTTCGTCGAGGCCGCAGTGGACGCCCGCATCGCGCAGGGCGGCGGCAAACTCGAAAACATAGGCGGGCCCGCTGCCGCTAAGCGCGGTCACGGCATCAAGATCTTCTTCTTCCACCTCGTGGAAATTGCCCAGTGAGCTAAGGGTGTTTTCTACGATCGCGTTGTCTTTAACGGAAAGCGCGCGGAGCGGCGCGAAGGCGGTGACGCCAGCGCCGATCTGCCCCGGGGTGTTGGGCATGGTGCGCACGATGTTACGGGCGTGGGCGAACTTTTCGCTGAGGCGCACGAGTGGCGTGCCTGCGAGGATTGAGAGTACGAGCTTACCGCGTGCGGCCTCGGCCAGTTCGGCGCTGATCGCGGCAAACTGTTGTGGCTTGCAGGCGAGCACAACGGCTTCGGCCTCGTAGAGCGCAGGCGCGATGTCGGGTAGATACTGAATGCCGGTGGCTTCGGCCAGAGCGGGGCCAGTCGGGTCGTCGCCGCAGGTGCAGGCGATCTCTTCGGGCGCGTAGTGCTCTTTTTCGAGGAGGCCGTGGACGATGGCGGAGGCCATGCGGCCGGCTCCGATGAATGCGATACGTATGGACATGGCGGTGTTGGTTCTATTCGTGGCGTCTGCGCTTGCGCAGGCCAGCTACTGAAGTTGGTTGCCGTATCTGGCCGTCGCAAGCGACGACGCCACGGGCTAAGTTTCGGTCAATCTGCTTACATTGGATGCGTGAGTTTCGCGGTGACGCCACCTTCTGCGTTCTCCTTAAGATGAAGTTCGCCTTCGAGGTTGCGTATAGTGTGTCGGGCGATGGTGAGGCCCATGCCGCGACCGACAGAGGTCTTGGTTGTGATGAATGGCTCGAACAATGTCTCGCTCACTTCGGGGTCAATGCCTTCGCCTTGGTCGGTGACTAGCAGTTGTAGCATCGCGGGGCCGCGTTCGCGCTGGATGCTGGCCTTTAAGTGAATGCTGCGATCTGCTTCAGGCGTATTCTTGTGATAGCTCTCCCATGCGTTGATCAGGAGCTTGCCGAGGATGATCTCGAAAGTTTCGGCGTTGGCCGAGATGCGAGTGTCGCTTTCGAGGGAGGATTCGATGACGACTGTCGCCTCGACTTCGTATTCCTCCTTGAAGCGCTCGATGCTGCTGTCGATGAGTTCGGGGACGGAGAGTGTCGTGAGTTCGAGGCGCTCATTATTGGCGATGGTGCCGAGCTGGCGGATGATGTTGACCATGCGGGTGATAGCGTGATCCATTAGGCCGACGCTACGTTTTACCATGTCGGGGCTGTCGTGCCCGTTTTTAATCAGGTCGAGATAGCCGACCACGACGCCGAGCAAGTTATTCAAATTATGCGCGATGCCTTGGGTGATCGCGCCGACCGCTGCGGCCTTACGTGCGTCGCCAAGGCGTACTTGTAACTGCAAATTCTCCTGGAACATTTCCTGCAGGCGTAGCTGTGTGCGTACGCGGGCGAGGGTTTCATCGAGGTCGATCGGTTTAGTGATGTAGTCCACAGCGCCAGCGTCGAGGCCTTCGAGTTTTCCTTCCTTCGAGGCCTTGGCCGTAATGAAAATGATCGGGATCGTTTCAGTGACGGGGTTCGACTTGAGACGTTGGCAAGTCTCGATGCCGTCCATTTCGGGCATCATGATGTCGAGTAGAATGAGATCCGGCTTGGTTTCTTCGACGATTTTTAAGCACTCGCGACCGTTATAAGCCACATAGACGTCCATGTCCTGGCGCTCTAGTTTGCGTTGGAGCAGCTTGATGTTGATCGGCTGGTCATCAACGACGAGGATTTTTGGCTGTTGTTTTTTGCTCAAAATAGGCGCTATTAGGTGTTGTGTGTGTCGGAATTTAGTAGATTTTCTAACTGTAAATGGTGAACATGATCTGTGATTCTGATTTTAGCAAAACAGAAAATACAGGACTTCATGGGTAGCAATGCAGCCATGGGTAGCAATGCAGCCATGGGTAGCAATGCAGCTTATTTAGTTGATTGTATATTTATGCATTTTTCGTCGATCACGGCAGTGCGGCTCATCATGTCATGCCCCATCTGGCGGCGTTTGTTGAAAAATAATGCGCCGAGTGTGGCGATCATGCCAAAGGGAAAGAAAAGATAGAGCGTGAGTGTCTTAAGCCCCCCGCGGACGATGCCTGCCATTATAGGAGGGGCGCCCAGCGTGACGGTGCTAACGCTGCGGATGCGGCAAATACGCTTGCCTAGGGAGCTGCCGCCGAAGAAGGCCTCGCCGAGTGCGAAGTAGAGCCAGAAACAGAGCATTTGGAGCTCGTTGGCTACGGAGAGTGCTCGGGTCAGGTTCTTGCTCGGCTCGGGAAAGGCTGCTTCCGGTGCGGTCGTGCGCTCGCCATACCACGTGATCACGGTCTGCGACCATTCGGTTAGCTCGGTGAACGCGGCTGGGTGCGACTGGGGGAGGGCGATCTTCCATATGATGACGGAGGCCACTGCGGAGATTAGGATGAAATCGAGTAGAAAGGCAAAGCCACGTAAGCGGACGCTGGCGGGCGGCATGGGGCCGTCTTTGCGAAAGACGGAGTCGAGCAGGCTACCGGCGCTGGGCGTCGCGGACTTCGGGGCTTCGGGTGGGCGCTCTTCCGGGTTGGGTTCGGGGGAACTCATTCGGCTTGGGCGGCTTTGAACGCTCGGAGTGTGTTGTGCATCAGCATGGCCACAGTCATGGGGCCGACCCCGCCGGGCACGGGTGTGATGTGTGAGGCTTTGGGCGCGACCGCTTCGAAGTCGACGTCACCGACGAGGCGGTAGCCGCGCTTCTTGCTGGCGTCTTCCACGCGGTTGATGCCGACGTCGATCACAGCAACGCCGTCTTTGACCATGTCGCCCGTGACGAAGTTGGCGCGACCAATGGCCGCAATCAGTATGTCGGCTTGGCGAGTGATGCTAGGCAGGTCTTGCGTGCGCGAGTGGCAGACGGTCACCGTGGCGTTGCCAGGGAGCGCCTTGCGCATCATCAGTAGTGCCGCAGGCTTGCCTACGATCTGGCTGCGGCCGAGCACGACGACGTGTTTGCCCTGTGTCTCGATGCCGCTGCGCTCGATCAGCTGGACGATACCAGCCGGGGTGCAGGCAACGAAGCCGCTGTTATCTTCTTGGCAGAGCTTGCCTATATTAAGTGTATTAAACCCGTCGACGTCCTTGCCTGGCAGCACGCGGTTGAAGGTCGCGGTCTCGTCGATGTGCTTCGGGAGCGGTGCTTGGATTAAGATGCCATTCACATTGGGATCAGCGTTGAGGGAGTCGATCTGTGCGAAGAGAGCTTCTTGGCTGACATCTTCCGGCAATAAATAAAGGCGGCTTTCGATACCAATGCGCTCTGCGGTCTTTTCCTTCTTACGCACATAGGAGACCGATGCGGGGTCGTCGCCGACTCTGATAAAGGCCACGGCAGGTTTCTTTCCAGATAGTTGCCCGACCTCTACAGATAGTTCCTCGATAATAGATTCTGCGATAGCGTTGCCGTCGATGAGTTTCATATATTCAAGCAACGCCAAGGCCAACTCGCTTGGCAACTCTAGAATTATCACTACACCAACATCCCAGCGATGGCACCGCTGGAGAAATTCGCCAATGAGGCGGCCAGCAGAGCGCGCATGCCGAGTTGCGCGATCTCGCTCCGCCGCTCAGGGATTAGGCTGCCGAGGCCACCCAGTAGAATTGCAATCGAAGAAAAATTAGCGAATCCGCAGAGTGCGAAAGTCAGGATCGCTTGGCTGCGCAGGCTGAGCGTCGCTTGTATATTGGTAAATTCAAGAAAGGCGACGAACTCATTGAGCACGATTTTTTGGCCGATGATCGCGCCGCCTTGGATTGCGTGTTCCCACGGAATGCCTAATATCCATGCCAGCGGGCAGAAGGCATAGCCTAATATAAGTTGGATGCTGAGCGCTTCAAAGCCGAAGCGGGCGCCGATGTTTCCCAGTATGCCATTACTCAGGGCAATCAGTCCGACAAAGGCGATCAACATTGCACCTACGTTGAGCGCAAGTTTGAGACCGTCGCTCGCGCCTTGAGCGGCCGCGTCAAATACATTGACCGGGGCGCCGTCGACGTCTTCCGGTAGCTTTTCGTTGTTGGGAACTTCTGTTTCGGGCAATAGTAGCTTGGCAAAAAGCAGGCCTGCGGGTGCCGCCATGAAGCAGGCCGCTAACAAAAATTCGAGGCTGACACCCATACTCGCGTAGCCCGCCATGACACTGCCTGCGATTGAAGAGAGTCCGCCGACCATGACGGCAAAGAACTCCGACTTCGTCATGCGTGAGAGGTAGGGCTTGATGACGAGCGGTGCCTCTGTTTGCCCGACAAAGATGTTGGCTGTCGCGCTCAGGGATTCCGCGTGACTTGTTCCGAGCAGCTTCTGGATCAATCCGCCGAGCGACGCCACGATGATCGGCATAACTCTCAAGAAATAGAGCACGGAGATCAGTGAAGAAAAGAATATGATCACCGGCAGCACCGTGAAGGCGAAGAGGAAGCCGAGGTTATGTTTATGCCCCGCAAGCCCGCCGAAGAGGAACTCGATGCCCAAAAATCCAAAGCCGATGACGTCGCCGACCATTACGGAGAGCACTTCGAGTCCAAATTTGCCCCAAGGCGAATAAAGCACCAGCACACCGAAACCGAACTGAATCGCGATCGCGCCCATAACTGTGCGCCAATTTATGTCTTTTCGTGAGCTGGAGCAGAGCCAAGCAAAGGTGATTAAGGCGCAGTATCCGAGTAGACTTATTAGTACGGGCACGGAGATGTATGTCAGCATGGATGTGGAGGTTGGAGAGCGGGTTCGTATTTGCAAGCCTTCCAATGTGGGGAGGGTAACTTGACTCAGATCACCTTTAGCACTGATGACGGCATCGCTCTGAAACGCGCATAAATAGTACGAAAACACCCAGTTTCAGCTTACGAAAAAAATGCAAAAAGGTACTTGCACAGGAAAGTCGAAGCGCTACTTTCGCCGTCTTTCTCTAATTCCAGCGATCAATTTTTAATGCCAACAATTAACCAACTAGTCCGCAACCCTCGCGTTGTACAAAAGGAAAAATCCAAGTCACGTGCTTTGAACAAGAACCCGTTTCGTCGTGGTGTCTGTGTTCAAGTTATGACTCGTACTCCTAAAAAGCCGAACTCCGCTATCCGTAAGGTCGCCAAAGTTCGTCTGACTAATGGCATCGAAGTGATCGCCTATATCCCTGATGAAGGCCATAACCTCCAAGAACACAGTATCGTGCTTGTTCGTGGTGGTCGTGTTAAGGACCTTCCTGGTGTTCGTTACCACATCGTTCGTGGCACACTTGACTGTGTTGGTGTTGAGAAACGTCGCCGCAGCCGCTCCAAGTATGGTGTCAAGCGTCCTAAGGTAGCTTCTTGAGCGAGTGACTAGTTCTTAGTTCTTAGTTCTTAGTTCGTAATTCTTAATTCGTAATTCTTAATTCTCTTCTACTATGTCACGTCGTCGCCAAGCCGTAAAACGTCCACTTATTCCGGACCCACGCTTTAACAGCACTCTTGTTGCTAACCTTGTAAACATGATCATGGAGCGCGGTAAGCGCACTGTGGCTCAGAAAATCGTTTACACCGCTTTCGAGCGCGTCAGCGAAAAACTCGAAAAGGGCGATCCGGTCGACCTCGTCATGGGTGCGCTTGAAAACGTCCGCCCCAAGCTTGAAGTGAAGAGCCGCCGCGTCGGTGGTGCCACTTATCAAGTACCTGTTGAAGTTTCTTTCGAACGCCAGCAAGCCCTCGCTTTCCGCTGGATGGTCACTGCCGCCCGTAATCGTAAGGGCGTTCCTATGAACGAAGCATTGGCCGACGAACTCATCGACGCCTACAACAACACCGGTGGTGTTGTGAAGAAGAAGGAAGAAGTGCACCGCATGGCTCAGGCCAATCGTGCTTTCGCACACTTGCGATGGTAGAAGCACACTTGCGATGGTAGAATCACACTTGTGATGGTAGAATCACACTTGTGATGGTAGTCCACGGACTCGCCTCGCTCACCCCTCGTTCTTTTCCAGTCTAATCTCTTTTATGTCCGCTACAAGCACAGCGTCAGCTAACTCGCCGAAGCGTAAGTTCCCCTTGGAGCATACGCGTAATATTGGCATAGCTGCGCATATCGACGCGGGAAAGACGACGACGACGGAAAGAATTCTATTTTATGCAGGTGTCGTCCACAAGATGGGCGAAGTCCACGAAGGTAGCGCTGTTACCGACTGGATGGATCAAGAGCGCGAGCGTGGCATCACGATTACCTCGGCTGCGATCACCTGCAACTGGACAAATCAGAGCGGCCCTTACGCCGGCATTTGTAACAAGATCAACATTATCGACACCCCTGGGCACGTCGATTTTACCGCCGAAGTGGAGCGTTCACTCCGTGTGCTTGATGGCACGATCGGTGTTTTTTGCGCGGTAGCTGGCGTGCAGCCTCAGTCCGAGACGGTCTGGCGGCAAATGACGAAATATCACGTCCCCCGCATCGCCTTCGTTAATAAGATGGATCGCGTCGGAGCCGACTATTTCGCCGCCATCGAATCCATGCGCGAGCGCCTCGGTGCCAATGCCCACCCCATCTTCCTACCCATCGGTGCGGAAGAAGACTTTATCGGTCTGATCGATCTCGCCGCGATGGAAGCCCGCGTTTACGATGTGGCCGATGCCAGCGGCATGACTTATGACACTAGGGAGATTCCCGCTGAGTATGTCGATCAAGCCAAGGAATATCGCGAAAAGCTGATCGAAGAACTCGTCGATTTCGACGACGGGCTGGCCGATAAGTATCTCGAAGGCGAAGAACTTTCGGCGGACGATATTCGCGCCGCCATCCGCAAGGCCACGATTTCGCTCGGCTTCTGCGGCGTCATTCCTGGCAGTGCTTTTAAGAATAAGGGCGTGCAAGCTGTGCTCGACTCTGTCGTCAACTTTTTACCATCCCCGCTCGACCTGCCGCCAATGAAGGGCGAGACCGAGCAAGGCCGCGAAGTTGAAGTCGCCCCCGACGATAACGCCCAGTTCGCCGGACTCGCTTTCAAGCTAATGAACGATGGCTACGTCGGTAAGCTCGTTTTCATGCGAGTTTACTCCGGCACCCTCGCCAAAGGCACCGCACTTTACAACCCACGCACCGGTAAGACCGAGCGTATTTCCCGCCTTCTTATTATGAAGGCCGACTCCCGCGAAGATATCGACGTTGCCTACTCGGGCGACATTTGCGCCATCGTCGGCGCGCGTGATGTGGTCACTGGCGACACTCTTTGCGCCAAAGGCTTCGACGTGCGCCTCGAGCCACCCACATTTCCCGAGCCAGTTATCTCGATGTCGATCGAGCCCAAGACCTCCGCCGACCAAGCAAAAATGGCGACTGGTCTCCAGCGCCTTTCCGAAGAAGATCCCACCTTCGTCGTCAGTTCCGACGAAGAAACCGGCCAGACCATTATCGCTGGCATGGGCGAGCTTCACCTCGAGATCATTAAAGAGCGCCTCTTCCGAGAGTTCAAAGTCGGTGCCGAAGCGGGCCGCCCGCAGATCGCCTACCGCGAAACCGTTTCCGCCCACTCCGAAGGGGAGGGCAAATTTATTCGCCAGACCGGAGGCAGCGGCCAATACGGCCACGCCCGCATCAAGCTCGAGCCACTCGAACGCGGTGCCGGTATAGAAATCGTCGATAAGACTGTCGGCGGCGCGATTCCCAAAGAATTCATCAAGCCCACCCTCGCAGGCATCCGCGAAGCCGCCAATAACGGCGCCATCTGTGGCTATCCCGTGGTCGATTTCAAAGTCACACTCTTCGACGGCTCCTTTCACGAAGTCGATTCCTCCGAAATGTCGTTCAAGATGGCCGGCATCTTCGCTTTTCGCGACGCCATGGAAAAGGCCAGCCCGCAGTTGCTTGAGCCAGTGATGAAGGTTGAAGTCGAGACACCTGACGAATATCAAGGCGACATCATGGGCGACCTCAACCGCCGCCGCGGCCAGATTCAAAACGTAGTCGGCAAGACAGCCTTCGTCTCCATCTTCGCCCTCGTTCCCCTGCAAGAAATGTTCGGCTACGCCACCATCGTCCGCTCTCTTAGCAAAGGCAGAGCCTCTTACAGCATGGAGCCCGAATCCTTCCAGCCCGTCCCACAAAACGTCCTAAACACCATTCTAGAAACCTCCACAAGGGGTAGATATTAATCAGAAACCAATCAACTAATAAAAACATCATGAGCAAACAACGTATCCGTATCCGCCTCAAAGGCTTTGATTATCGCGTTATCGACCAGTCCGCAGCGGACATCGTCGAAACAGCCAAGCGCTCCGGCGCTCGCGTCGCCGGCCCCGTGCCGCTTCCTACTAAGATCGAGAAGTTCACGGTCAATCGTTCCGTTCACGTTAACAAAAAGTCGATGGACCAATTCGAAATCCGCACACATAAGCGCCTGATCGATATCATCGAGCCAACTTCAGCCACAGTGGACGAGCTCAAGAAGCTCAACCTCCCAGCAGGTGTCGACATCTCGATTAACGTCTAAGGACAGAGGCAAGTAGTCAGAAATCAGTCGTCGTAGCCTCAATCCTAAGGGTTGGGGAGTCACGTAGCCTCGATCCTCAGGATTGGGGAGCATCAGCATTTCCCCAAGCCCTGCAGCCCAAAAGCTGCAGGGCTTTTTCATGCTCGGGATCGCGAATTTCGGCATTCGTCTCATCAGAGTCAGTATCATACCCGGGAGCGCCGAACTCCTGTTCGGCCCCGCCTCAGAGTCAGTCTTTGCCGTCGAGGAAGGCTTAATTTATAAGGGCTTTCTGTTAGTTGAGTATATTAATGTTCACTATATGTTTGACAGCCCACTTTCACATATGCCATAGAAAAAGGCGTCCTTCATTTCTGAGGGGCACCTAAACACGATTCATTCGTAGCAAGCTAATAATCAACGTAACTGAAAGGAAATATCATGAATCAGACAGTCCTCACCGGAAACCTCACCGCCGATATCGAAACCCGCGAAATCAAAGCTCGCGACAAACATAGCGACGATCAGCACCTCAGCAAATTCACCCTCGCCTCTAATGAGGGCGAGCGAGTGGTTTTCATGCCAGTCGAGGCGTGGAACATGCCGCACCTAGCCGAGTATCTCTTCAAGGGCTCTAAGGCGCTCATCTCAGGCAGCCTCAAGCAGGAAAACTGGGAAACGGAAGCCGGTGACAAGCGCAGTCGCATCGTCTTGACCGCTTACAAAGTCGAATTCCTCGACCCCGCACCCGAGCAAGATGCATCGCGTCGCTCCGCGACGCCCGCAACTAAAAGCCGCTCCGCCGACTCGCGACAATCCACATCCCGCAGCCGCAGAGCAGCCTAGGCGCACTGCGCCCTCTTACCAGCCGCACTCTAGTTTGGAGTGCGGCTGTTTCTTTTCATGGGACAGCAATGCTTGATTTGTGGATGAATCAAAGCAATGTAGGAACTCTTCGCTAAGAAACTGCTCCCACCCGTAATGTGCTAGCAAGCATTGTTCATTTCTTTTAATTTTATACATGCGCTCCGATACCCACTGGCTTCTCCATTTTTGTCACGATAATGCACTCCTCTCGGAGACGCAATTAACTGGCCTTATCTCCAATCTGGACACGAATCAGGATGCCAAAGCTTGTGCTGCCTTACTGGCCAAATCCGGTTGGGTTGAAGATCAGGCGTTCTTGAATGAGGCGGTTGAAATCGCAAAAAAAAATGCCCGCGAAGGTTATGCCTTGCCGCACCTGCCAGGCATGAATACCTGCTCCGACCTCACGGAATTCGGCGAGTTTCCTGATTATGCCGAGCTTCAGGCTCAAGACGACCAGACACTCCGTCAGTCTGTCGAAGCACTGTTCTTGAAATGTCAACAAATCGGTGTGAGCGATCTTCATATCACCAGTGGTGCGCGCCCACGGGTGCGGCACCACCGCAAAATCGTTTATCTCAGCCAAGCCCCCTTGCCCGACAAACTGGCACGTCGGATCAATCTCGTCTTGTTAAGTGCACCGCAACGCGAAGCATTTGAAACCGATAAAGATTTGGATTACGCCCTGACGCTCGGAGATAGTTCCGATGGTTGTCGCATGCGTTTCCGAGCCAATTTGATGTATCAGCAAAAGGGCATTTCCGGAGTCTATCGCATCATCGCCGGGCGACTACAGACCTTAGAGGAACTCGGCTTTCCAAATGCTGAAAACATTCGCAAGCTGCTAGCTTATCATAATGGTATTATTCTCGTTACCGGTCCGGTGGGGAGCGGTAAAACGACAACACTTGCGAGCTTGGTCCACGAGTTGAAT
>Ga0209390_10004031_pt1 | contig 22660 bp, 19 predicted proteins | sample BON01_FD_187212 | JGI IMG/M metagenome (GOLD analysis project Ga0209390, IMG submission 187212) | Freshwater microbial communities from Lake Bonney liftoff mats and glacier meltwater in Antarctica - BON-01 (SPAdes) (version 2) | ecosystem: Environmental > Aquatic > Freshwater > Ice > Glacier... | reverse complement strand
GATCCAGAGGCCTGGCTTCGCTGGGTTCTCGCCCGCGTCGCAGACCACAAAATGACCCGCCTCGAGGAGCTCATGCCGTGGAACTGGACAGCCGAATAAGTCAACACCAGTCAGACCGGACGGATACGATCAGATGCAATTTTTAGAAGTGCCCTCCGATGAAGTGATGGCTTTCAGGCCGCACAGGAATTGGGTATGGGGAGGGCATGGAGCCCTCCCTTTCTCATTCCGCCGATGCGCGGCCCGTCACCCGCCCTGTTGTTCGCTTGCGGCCAAAAGCCGAAGCACGGGCGATCCGTCATGGTTTTCCATGGGTTTATGCCGATGAGCTGGTCGTTGACCGCCGCACCGGAGGGCTGACGCCCGGAACCCTTGCGGTCTTGGAGGATTCTGAGCGCAGGCCTTTGGGGCTGGTGACCGTGAACCCCGCGTCCAAGATCATCTGCCGGATGCTGGACCGCGATCCCGAGGCCGAGATTGACGAGGCTTGGTTTGCGCTGCGGCTGACGCGGGCGCTGGCCTTGCGGGCGCGATTGTATGATCAGCCATATTACCGGTTGGTGCATGCCGAGGCCGATGGCTTGCCGGGGGTGGTTGTTGACCGCTTTGGCGATATTGCGGTGGTGCAGCCGAATGCGGCCTGGGCCGAGGCACATCTGGCCCCGCTGATGGCCGCGTTGATTGCGGTGACCGGCGTCAAGACGGTGATCAAGAACGGATCGGGCCGGTCGCGCAGTCTGGAGGGCTTGCCCGAGGAGACGCTGGTTTTGCATGGGGTGGCGCCTGAGGCGTCGGTTCCGGTGCCAATGAATGGCGCGGTCTATATGGCGGATCTGGCGACCGGGCAGAAAACCGGGTTGTTCTTTGATCAGCGCGACAACCATGCCTTCACCGCGCGACTGGCGCGGGGGGCGAAGGTTTTGGATGTGTTCACCCATGTTGGTGGGTTTGGTCTGGCGGCACTGGCTGCGGGGGCCAAGCATGTGCTGGCCGTTGATTCCAGTGTGGCGGCGCTGGGCCTGGCGGAAGCAGGCGCTGCGGCCTCTGGCTTTGCTGATCGGTTCGAGACGCGGGCGGGCGATGCCTTTGCAGTGCTGGAGGCGTTGGGCGTTGAGGGCGCGCAGTTTGATCTGGTGATCTGCGATCCACCGGCCTTTGCGCCTGCAAAACCGGCGTTGGAGGCGGGCTTGCGCGCTTATGAGCGGCTGGCGCGGGCGGCGGCGGTTTTGGTGGCCCCGGGCGGCACTTTGGTGCTGTGCTCATGTTCGCATGCGGCGGATTTGTCCAGCTTCCGCAATGCTTGCGCGCGCGGCATTGGCCGGGGCGGCCGCAAGGGGCAGATCTTGCATACGGGGTTTGCCGGGCCGGATCATCCAGTGCTGCCGCAGTTGGCGGAGTCGAGCTATTTGAAAGCGTTGAGTTTTCGGCTGGATGGGTAGGATGGGCAATATTGCCCATCCTACGAAAGCGGTTCTGGATGCTTGCGTATTATATCCGACGATTCTGAGGGAACTTTTGCAAGGCGCTGCGGCAGCGGGCCTTTTTCAGCCGGTGTTCTCCGACCGCATCTTGCGTGAATGGACACGGGCAGCGGTCAAGCTGGGCCCGCTGGCCCAAGCGCAGGCAGAAGCCGAGGCTGCGCTGCTGCGCGCCGCCTTTCCCCGTGGGCTGATCCGTGAGCGGACGGATATTGAGGCGCGCTTGCTGTTGCCTGACCCCAATGATGTGCATGTTTTGGCTACCGCAATCGCCTCTAGCGCCGATGCGATCGTGACCTTCAATGCGGCGGATTTTCCTGGCCATGTGCTCGCCGAAGAGGGCCTTACGCGGCGCGATCCGGACGGGTTCCTGTGGGAATTGCACTCGCTCGCGCCCGACGTGATGGCGGGCGTGGCAGAGGCGGTTCGGGCCAAGGCTGAGCAGATTTCTGGTCAGCCCTTTGCCATGAAAACGCTGTTAAAGCGGGTGCGGTTGTTTCGGCTGGCCAAGTCGCTTCAGGCTGAACCATAGACTTAGGCGAACCAGCGGGCCTCGTTCGCCTCGATCGCGGCAATGCGCTCTTCGGTATGGGGGTGGCTGCGCATCCAGGCGGGAATCCCTGCGCCTGAGGATTTTGTCAGCCGCTCCAGCTTGCGAAACAGCGATTTTTGCGGGGCGGTGCCGATGCCGGATTTGATCAAGAGGGCAGAGGCATAGGCATCCGCCTCAAACTCATCGCGGCGCGACAGGCGGGCCATCAGCGCGGTGGACAGCGTGTTGGCGATCCAGACGCCAATGATGGGCAGAAACCGCGACAGGAATGCCGTCAGCAGCACGAAAACCGCGTTCTGGCCTGTCACGTCGATCATCCGGCGTTTTGAATGACCAAGGGCGACATGGCCCATTTCATGCGCGATGACACTGGCGATTTCTTCATCGGAAACAGCGCCTTCGCGGTACTTCTTCAGAAAGCCCGTGGTCAGGAAAATGCGCCCATCGGGTGCGGCAAGGCCGTTCACCGGCTCGATATCATAGATATGCACCGGGATCGCGGGGATGTCCAAAGCGGTCGCCATGCGGGCGGCCAGCAGGGTCAGGCTTGGGTCTTTCAGCGGGTGCGAATTGGCGTCCAGCATCTTGTGCGTGCGCCAGATGCCGAAACCCATGGAGATGGCGGCATAGGCGAGGGCTAGCAGGAGCGGGATCAGAAGGGCCATGGTCTGGGGTATGTGGGATGCGCGGGGGAAATGGCAAGCCCTTGGCTTAGCGCAATTGCCGCACGCCCCGGGTGAGGCCCTCAACCGTCATGGGAACCATGCGGCCGCCAAAGGCGGTTTTGATCATCGCGGTGGATTGGGTGTAGCGCCACTCGGCCTCTGCCACCGGGTTGATCCAAAGGTGGCCGGACCAGTGCTGGGTGGCGCGGGCCAGCCATGTGGCGCCGGATTCGGGGTTCCAGTGTTCATTGGCCCCGCCGGGATGGGAGATTTCATACGGGCTCATCGCGGCGTCACCGATAAATATGGCTTTCCAATCGGGGCCATAGGTGCGGATCACGTCCAAAGTGGGGGTCTGAGCATCCCAACGCCGCGCGTTGTCGCGCCAGACGCCCTCATAAAGGCAATTGTGGAAATAGAAGGTTTGCAGGTGGCGAAATTCGGATTTGGCGGCGGAAAACAACTCCTGCATCACCTTAACATGGGGGTCCATGCTGCCGCCGATATCAACGAAAAGCAGCACTTTAACGGCGTTGCGGCGTTCGGGCCGGGTTTGCACATCCAGCCAGCCTTGTTCGGCCGTGGCGCGGATGGTGCCGGGCAGATCCAGCTCTTCGCTCGCCCCATCACGGGCCCATTTGCGTAAGGACCGCAGGGCGAGTTTGATGTTGCGGGTGCCGATCTCGACCCGGTCATCAAGATTGCGAAAGTCGCGCTTGTCCCAGACCTTGACCGCGCGTTGGTGGCGGCTTTGGTCTTGGCCGATGCGGATGCCTTCGGGGTTGTAGCCATAAGCGCCAAAGGGCGAAGTGCCGGCGGTGCCGATCCATTTATTGCCGCCCTGATGGCGGCCTTGCTGTTCGGCCAACCGTTGGCGCAGGGTCTCCATCAGCTTATCAAAACCGTCAAGCGATTGAATTGCAGCGCGTTCTTCATCGCTTAGGTGCTTTTCAGCCAGTTTCGCCAGCCATTCGGCAGGCAGATCCAGCGCCTGAACCATCTGGTCGTCGGTAATCTGCTCCACTCCTTTGAAGGCGGCGGAAAAGGCCCGGTCAAAGCGGTCTAGGTGGCGTTCATCCTTGACCATCGCGGCGCGGGCAAGGTGGTAAAAGCCGGTCACATCATGGGTGACAAGGCCGTGCGCGACGCCTTCCAGAAAGGTCAGAAACTCGCGCAAGGAAACGGGAACGCCCTCGCGGCGCAGATGATCCAGAAAGGCCAGGAACATCCCCGGCCCCGTTACATGAACATGCGTGAGTAGGCGACGGTGATGAACAGCCCGACGATGCCCAGCAAGATGCCGTAAACGCTGGCATATTGCGCGATATCGGCGGGCTTGCCGCCTTGGCGTTTCGCGGTGAAGCCACCGAAGAGCGCGCCGATTACGATGCCGCCTATTACGATCATGCCGTGGTCCCCTATGGTCGGCCCGGGCGGGAAGCGCGGGCCGACCGGTTTTTATCCCCGCGATCCGCGCGCGCCAAGTGCCGCAATTTCGCGCGTGCGGGCCCGCACTTGCGCGTCAGAGCCGAAGCCATAGCGCGCCGATTGCTGGCTGTCCACACGCAGCGCCTGTGCCTCAACGCCACGGCCCAGCATATCCAGCGCTTCGGCCTTGATCAGCTGTGTGGTGGCCAGAAGGGCATAGTTCTCGCCCCGACGCACCACCGGGATGGCCCGGTCAGCAAAGGCGATGGCCTGTTCCGGCTGACCATTGGCAACGGCGATGGCGGCCAGTTGCATCTCTATATGCGCCACTTGGATGCTGGCACCGGGCTGTTTGCGGTAGATGTCGGCGGCGAGGGTGAATTGCTGTACAGCCAAAGCGCGGTCAGAGCCGACGTATAGCCGGGCGATGGCGAAATGGCTGAAGGCCAGCCGTCCATCGGTCCAGCCTTGAGCGCGGGCGATCATCAAGGACCGCTCGGCCGCAGCGCGGCGCGTGGCTTGCCCGGCATTGCCGCCAAGCGCGGTCTCAATGGCAACTTTCCAGGCTTTGGTCGTCATCGAGACGTTGCCTGCGCTGCCGCGCCCAACTCCGCCAGGATTCAGGCGGTTGATAATGCCCGGGATCTTGGCCGAAACCTGTTCGCGCGACATGCCAGAACGGATTTCAGGCGAATAATAGGCCCGCAGGATCAGCATGTCGAAAGAGGTCAGAACGGAATGGAAATTGTCATCGTTGAAAACCGAATCGGGCAGGCGATACAAGTCGTTCAAGGGCCCCATAGCTTGGGCGGTTTCCTCATTCAGGCAATCGCGCACTTCTTGCGGGCTGGCGTCTGAGGGCACGAAGATGCCGACATGCTGGCGCTGGACCACATTGGTCCAATCCACCGTCGCTGTGCCGCGCTTTGCTTTGTAATCGGCCACGGAAGAGACGTTGGGCACGACAAAGCAGGCAGCCGTCGGCGCAAGGCGGCGCAGTTCGGATTTTGACCCGAAGGTGACGGTGATCGAGGCCTTTTCGCCCGGGGCGGCACTGCGCATGTCAATTCCGGCCTCATTGCGGAAGCGTTTGATCAGGCGCGTCATTTCGGGGCCAGCGGTGGCGGGCACGTCGCCTGCAAGGGCGATGGTGACGGTGCCTTCAAAGCGGCTGAATGTGGGCAGGACGCGACCGCTTTCCATGATAAAGGAAAGGTCGATGAAATCCTGCGCAATCACCGCATTGCCACGGCTTGACCCGGCAGGTGCCGAGGCAAAGGCCGGGTTGGCCGTAAAGGCCAGCGCGGGCGCTGCGGTGTTGGTGCCCGCCGGTTCGGGGGCAAGACCTTTGGTTACCTGATTGCCGTCGGTCGGCACGCAGGCGGTGGCAAGCGCAAGGCTTGCCGCAAGGATGATGGAACGCATTTTCTGGCAGCTCGATTCATGCGAATGCCGGGATCTTCCGCCCCGGACTGTGTCCCAAAGGCCCGGACGGAAGGTGACGCCCCCGCATCACCCTCCGCCCGAAACCCTTGGTGGTCCTGTTGCCGCGGTGCCCAAGACCAGTCCTTGCGAGGGCGAGCAGACGAGGTGCCCCGCAAGATCCGGTCAGGCCTGTTCATCGGGCGAACCAGCCCTGAGAACACGCGGTAGGGCCCACCGATACCGCACCCGGCAGGGGTCGCGGCGGAAGATGGGCTGATGACCCCGGTTGTGAAAGCTGACCCTGTCTGACGCCGGACATGCGCCATCTCTTGGCGCACGGTGGCTCCAAGCGGCAGACAGGTCAGGTCGTGGCAAAGGGACATTCAGACAACTTTCAGAACCGGGATCACATGGATTTGATACAACAGGTTTGCAGTGTCATTATCAGGGCGGGCTTGTGTCAATTGCGCGGAATCTGGGCGATTGTTGCGGGAACCACCCCTAGAGGTCTAAGGGGGAGAGGGGCCTAGATTTTCCCTAGTAATATCACGGATTATTTCACAATGTGACCATAATATGGCATTCCGTGAGGATATTGTGGCAAGACTGTGGCCAAAGTTGGTCAAGTTTGCCCGAATCGGTTCACATTCGATCTGTGTAAATCCGGCAAGAACGATTCTCTTAAGTAGAGACTTTGAAAGCGACTCACCCCAAGGATGCGCCGCTGGTCCTAGCGCTTGCCGCGCGACATAAAGGCCAGCCTTTCAAACAGCTGCACATCCTGTTCGGTCTTCAGCAACGCACCATGCAACCGGGGCAAGCTGTCGCGGCCATCGCGCGCCAGATCTTCGGGCGACAGATCCTCGGCCAGAATCAGTTTCAGCCAATCCAGCACTTCGGAGGTGGAGGGTTTCTTTTTCAACCCGGGCGTGTCGCGCAGCTCAAAGAACTGGGTCAGGGCCGTAGCCAGCAGGCGGTCTTTGATATCGGGGAAATGCAGGCGGACGATCTGGGCCAGCGTGGCCGGATCGGGGAAGCGGATATAGTGAAAGAAGCAGCGGCGCAGAAAGGCGTCGGGCAGCTCTTTTTCGTTATTTGAGGTGATAATGACCACGGGGCGGTGCAGGGCGGTGATGGTCTGGTTGGTTTCATAGACGTGAAACTCCATCCGGTCGATTTCCTGCAAGAGGTCGTTGGGAAATTCGATATCGGCCTTGTCGATCTCATCAATCAGCAGAACTTGCCGGGTTGGCGCCTCGAACGCCTGCCACAACTTGCCCTTGCGGATATAGTTGGCAACATCATTGACGCGGGCGTCGCCCAGTTGGCTGTCGCGCAGCCGCGAGACGGCGTCATATTCATAGAGGCCCTGCTGGGCCTTTGTGGTGGATTTGACGTGCCACTCCAAGAGAGGCAGGCCAAGGCTGGCCGCGACCTGTCGGGCCAGCTCGGTTTTGCCAGTGCCGGGCTCGCCTTTCACCAAAAGCGGGCGTTGCAGGGCTACGGCGGCATTCACTGCAACCTGTAGGGATTCGTCAGCGACATAAGTCGCGGTAGAGGCGAATTTCATTGATGTTTCAGTCTGCTGGGGTTCTGTGCCGGGCTAACGTAGCTGCGCCCTGAAATTGTCGCAACCGCTAGTGACAAACCATTGCGCGAGGTCTATACGCCCGCAAAACAGGAGCGTGCGATGACCTTAGCCGACCTGTCGGGGGCCACCGACACCAGGGAGACCGCTGCAATGAAGTCTGAAGTGTTCCTGCCTGATGACTACCGTCCTGCCGAGGACGAGCCTTTCATGAATGACCGCCAGCTGGAGTATTTCCGCCGCAAGTTGATTGTGTGGAAGATCGAATTGCAGGGCCAATCGGCCGAAACCATCGATAACCTGCAAGAAAGCGGCCGCAATGTCGCGGATATTGCAGACCGGGCCAGCGAAGAAACCGACCGGGCGCTGGAACTGCGCACCCGCGACCGTCAGCGCAAGCTGGTCAGCAAGATCGACGCGGCGCTGCGCCGGATCGACAGCGGCGAGTTTGGCTATTGCGATGTGACGGGCGAGCAGATCAGCCTCAAGCGGCTGGATGCGCGACCGATTGCGACGATGACGCTGGAAGCGCAGGAAAAGCACGAGCGCCGCGAAAAGGTGCATCGCGACGACTAAGGGGCAATTCTTTGGGGGCAGGGCTTGCGCCGCGCCCCTGTCAGGTGGAAAACTCGCCGGGCCGAATGGTCCGGCGTTCTTATTTCGGAACAGCATGACTTTGATTGGTCAAACCGTAACTATTCTGGGCGCGGGTGTCGCGGGGCTTGCCGTGGCGCGGGCTTTGGCGTTGCGCGGCGCTGTGGTGACAGTGCTGGAGCAGGCGGACGCGGTGCGCGAGGTGGGGGCTGGCTTGCAGATCAGCCCCAATGGCGCGGCAGTTCTGAAAGCGCTGGGGTTGGACGAAGCGCTTGATGCCGCCTCGACCCGGGCGCAGGCGGTGGAATTGCGCGATGGCTTTGATGGCAGTCTGGTCACCCGGCTGGAGGTGGCGCGGTTGCGCCCCGATCAGGGCTATCACTTTTTGCACCGGGCGGATTTGATTGCGCTGTTGCTAGAGGGCGCGCGCGAGGCGGGCGTGGAGTTGCGCCTTTTGCAAAAGGTGGATCGGGTGGATCTGTCGGGGAGCCAGCCCCGCGTGGTTATGGCGACCGGCGCCGAGATGGACGTGGGCTTGCTGATCGGCGCGGATGGGTTGCATTCGCCGACGCGGGTGGCACTGAACGGGGCAGTGGCGCCGTTCTTTACCCATCAAGTGGCGTGGCGGGCGACTATCCCGGCAGAGCCGGGGGCGGCCCCGGTGGCCGAGGTTCACATGGGGCCGGGGCGGCATTTGGTCAGTTATCCTATGCGTGGCGGCACCTTGCGCAACATCGTCGCGGTCGAAGAGCGGCGGCGCTGGGTCGAAGAGGGCTGGTCTTTGCGCGATGACCCGATGGAGCTGCGGATCGCCTTTGAGCGCTTTGGGCCAAGGGTGCGCGGGTGGCTGGATCAGATTGAGGATGTCTATCTTTGGGGGCTGTTTCGCCATCCGGTGGCAAAGGTCTGGGGGCGGGCAATGCCCGATGGCGCGGTGGCCATTCTGGGGGATGCCGCGCATCCGACGCTGCCGTTTCTGGCGCAAGGCGCCAGCATGGGGCTGGAGGATGCCTGGGTTCTGGCAGATAGTTTGTCCGAGCAGGACACGGCGGCTGCTGCGCTTGCGGCCTATCAGGCCAAGCGGATTCCGCGGGCCACGCGGATCGTGGACGCGGCAAACCGCAATGCGCGGGCCTATCATCTGTCTGGCCCTTTGCGCAGCATGGCGCATCTGGGGTTGCGGGTCGGCGGCAAAGTGGCGCCGTCTTTGGCGCTAAAGCGGTTCGATTGGCTTTATGATCACGATGTGACGGTGGGCCGTTAGGCCGCCAGTTCGACCCAAACAGGCACGTGGTCCGAGGGTTTGTCGCCCGCGCGCACGTCTTTGTCTATGCCCGCATCCTGCATCAGATCGGCGGCCTGAGCGCTGAGCAGCAGATGGTCGATGCGGATGCCGTTATTCCGCTCCCACGAATTGGCCTGATAATCCCAGAAGGTATAGGTGCCGGGGTTTGGGTTGCGGGTGCGGATTGCCTCGGTCAGGCCAAGGTTCAGGATCCGGCGGTAAGCGGCGCGGCTGGCGGGCAGGAACAGGGCATCTTCGGTCCAGGCATCGGGCTTGGCTGCATCCATGCGTTGCGGGATGACGTTGTAATCGCCCAGAAAGATCAGCGGCATCTCTTGCACCAGCAGATCGCGCACGCGGGTTTCCATCCGCGCCATCCAAGCCAGCTTATAGTCATATTTCGGCCCCGGCGCGGGGTTGCCATTGGGCAGATAGAGCCCGCAAACCCGCACGGCGCGGGTGCCGATCACAGTGGCCTCAATCCAACGGGCTTGTTCATCGCTGTCATCGCCGGGCAGGCCTCGGGTGACATCTTCCAACGGCAGTTTTGACAGGATCGCCACGCCGTTAAAGCCCTTTTGGCCATGGGTCTCGACGCGGTAGCCCATGTCTTCAAATATCTCGCGCGGAAAGGGATCATCCTGGCTTTTGATTTCTTGCAGGCAGACCACGTCGGGCTTTGCGGCCTCCAGCCAGCGGGGCAGGGCTTCGATCCGGGCTTTGATGCCGTTGATGTTGAAGCTGGCGATTTTCATGCGGTCTTGATCCTTGATGGCGGCGTTTATCCTTGCCACCTGCGTCTTGCGGGCTAACTGCCCCGGGCACAAGCAGGTTGCCGGAAAGGGGAGCCAAAGATGCCTCGCCCCTTGGTTTCCATCATTGTACCCGCGTTTGAGGCGCAGGCAACCATTGCGCGTTGTCTGCAGTCTTTGGAACAAACGGCCCTAGCGCCGGGCGATCTTGAGATTTTGGTCGAGCCGGATGATGGCGGTGATTATAGCTGGCTGCAAAGCGACAGGGCAGTGATGCGCGTGGCCGCCCCCGGTCTGGTTGGCAGCGGGCCTGGGCCCACCCGCAACCGCGCCTTGCGCCGGGCATTGGGTGAATGGATCACCTATGTTGATGCCGATGATTATGTGGCCCCCGGCTATATCGACGCGCTCGTGGCGTGCGCATTGCGCGATGGCGCGGCGCTGGCCCAGACCCAGATCGCCCAAGGCGATGCGCGGCTTTTGCATTTTGGCGCGCCGGGGATGGCTTTGGCGTTCAGTGACTGGTCGCGCAGCGGCATATCCGTGCGCGTGATGCTGCATCGTTCGGCCTTTCCCGAATTCCGTGATGCCCCGGCACAGGATATTTTCCACATTGTCGAGGCCACCTTGCAGCGCGGGCGGCCGCTGGTGTTTTCGGATGCGGTCTATCTGTTGACGCTGGGCGTAGATACGGTGACCATGCAGCCGGGCTTTTCCCAGGCGGTTGCGGCGGCCTATGGGCAGTATATCAATCATCTGACCAAGGCCTATCCGCCATCGGATCTGCGGGCAGAGGCACTGGCGTTCTGGCGCGCGAAACTGGCGTTGAACCAAGGCTATTTGCAAAGCGGTGCGGATATACCCTATTACGAATTTGTCTCCCGCAGCGCCTGAGGATTGCCTGATATGCAGATTCCCGAGACCGGGCCGATCCCAAAACCCGTGCGATGGGCCATTCTCGCGCTGTTGACCTTGGCTGTGCTGGGAACGGCTGCGCTTTGCGTGAATTTTACGCTGATCCACCCGGATAAAGAGCTGGCGATTGTGTCCTTTGGCGCGATGCAGACGGCGGTGACGGGGCTGGTTGTAGTGGCGTTGTTGCTGTTTTCGTTTCGGATGAAGCAGACGCAAGACATCCAGCGGATTATCGACAATTTCTTTATCGAAGACGTGATGATGGCCTTGCAGGGCGTTGAGACGGAACAAGCGCCGTTTGTGAGGTTCACCAACGCCCGGCAGTTCAAGCGCAACGTTGCGCACTCCAAGACCCTGTCGGAAGTTTCCACCGATTTCTGCCGGGGCCGCGATGCAGCGTCTTTTGTCATTCACACCACCGATGGCGGAACGTTCGATCTGTATCTGAAGGTCAATGTGCGCCACATCGCGGTGAAATACTTTTTCGACCCGGCGCTGTTTCGGCCCGATGAAGAGGAAAAGGAGTTTATGGCCGCGTTTCACCAGACTTTGGTGGGCGCACATAGCGTTGGCTATACGCATAAACTGATCCGCCGCTATCACGCCTCAAAGCGGGCGGAGGTGCTGGAGTTGTCGCTGTATAACCATGTCCCGGCGGATATGCTGGCCTCTGCGTCAGAGCGGTTGTTTTTGCGCAATGATCTGCGGACAATGACCGCCAGCATGCTGCACAGCCTGAACGGGGTGCGGGCGGTAAAGGCTGCGGCCCAACGCTAGACCGAAAACGACGTGCCGCAACCACAAGAGGAGGTGGCGTTGGGATTTTGCACCACGAACCGCGCGCCGATCAACTCATCCGTGAAATCAATCACGGCATTGGTCAGGAAGGGCAAAGAGACCGGATCCACCAGCACCTGTGCGCCGTCTTTTTCCAGCACCAGATCATCAGGGGCCGCGTCATCCAGCCGGATGTCATATTGAAAGCCCGAACAGCCACCGCCATCAACGCCAACACGCAAGGCGCGCTGCGTGCCGGTGATTGTGGCAATCTCGGCCAGACGGGCAAAGGCGCGGTCTGACACGCGCGGGGGCAAGGCAAGGTCCATGACGGTTCCGGTATTCAAAGGCTGATGCCTTATATATAGAGACAATGCCCGTTCAAACAAGCCGAGGCCTGATGCTTGCCCCTTTTGCCTGCCAGCCCGATCAATCGCGGGGGCGTCTTTTCCCTGAAGAGATGTCGTCGTTCCGCTCTGCCTTTCAGCGCGACCGGGATCGGATCATCCATTCCTCGGCGTTTCGGCGGCTGAAACACAAGACGCAGGTGTTTGTCGAACATGAGGGCGATTATTACCGCACCCGGCTGACCCATTCGATCGAAGTGGCGCAGGTGGCGCGGACGATTGCGGGGGTGTTGGGGCTGAATACCGATCTGGCAGAGGCGATTGCGCTGGCGCATGACCTTGGCCACACGCCCTTTGGCCACACTGGCGAAGACGCTTTGGCGCGGTTGATGGCGCCCTTTGGCGGTTTTGATCACAATGCCCAAGCGTTGCGGATCGTGACGCGGCTGGAGCGGCATTATGCAGGCTTTGACGGGTTGAACCTGACTTGGGAATGTCTGGAAGGGATTGCCAAGCACAACGGCCCGGTGACCGGCCCGAACGCCGATCAGAAACACGCAGGTCCGCTGCCTTATGCCTTGGCAGAGGTGAATACGGCCTGGGATCTTGAACTGCACACCTATGCGTCGGCCGAGGCACAAGTGGCGGCGATTGCCGATGATGTCGCCTATTCGCACCATGATCTGCACGATGGGTTACGTTCGGGCCTGTTCACCGAAGATGATCTGCGCGACTTGCCGGTGACCGGCCCGGCTTACGCCGAGGTGGATGCGCTGTATCCGGGATTGGATATGATGCGAAGGCGGCATGAGGCGTTGCGGCGGGTCTTTGGCCGCATGGTCGAGGATGTGATCGCGGTGGCGCAAGGCCGGCTGGAAGCGGCGCAACCGCAATCGGTGGAAGAGATCCGCCATCTGGGGATGACGGTCATCCGGTTTTCAAAGCCACTTTATCAAGAGTTGAAAGCGGTGCGGTCGTTCCTGTTTCACCGGATGTATCGGGCCCCTTCGGTCATGGCGGTGCGCGCCCAGGTGACGCAGGTGATTGATGAGTTGTTCCCTTTGTATCTGGCGCATCCGGGGTTGTTGCCTGAAGAATGGCATACGGATGTGGCGGCGGCTCAGGGAGAGACCGGCCTTGCGCGAATCGTGGCGGACTATGTGGCCGGGATGACCGACCGCTTTGCCATTCAGGAACATGCGCGGCTGTTTGATGTGGTGCCGTTGACGGTGGGCACCTGAGGGGGGCGCGGCGGGCGTTGGAGCCTCCGGCGGGAGTATTTGGAAAAGGGCAATTGCCGGGGCAGTTCAGGCCTTGCGGCGGGTGCCGATCAGCCAAAGGGCGGCGAGGGCGGTTGAGATGACCGCGTTCCAGCCCGCCATCGAGATGCCGAACATCGACCACGGGATCTGATCGCAGCGCACCGGGGCGGGGGCGGCCACGGTGGGATCGATCAGGCTGGCGCCGGAAAGGCCCGACAGGCTGCCGCTGGTGCAAGACGAGACGAATGTCCACCAGCCTTGTTCGACCCCCGCATGGAACAGGCCGATTGCGGCGGTGGCAAGGGCTGCGGCGGCGCCTGCCCAAGCCAGCCAGCGCCAGCCTGTCAAGGTCAGGGTCAGCAGCACCAACACCGCAGCGGCATGGGGCCAGCGCTGCCACAGGCACAATTGGCACGGGGCCATGCCGCCGATCCACTGAAAGCCGAAAGCGCCCGCCAGCATGGCGGCCGAGCCGAGGCCTGCGAGAGTCGTCGCCTGATGAGGGGGGAAGAGCATTCTTGCCTCGGGTTTGATCTGTCGGACCTGTCTTATCGCGCTCAACGATTGGGCGAAAGTCACTGATCGGTGAAGCGGGGCCTTCCTGTTGCGCGGTCAAGGCGCTAACGTTTTTTCCAAATGTCTGGAGACGAGGGCCGGTTAGACAGCGAAAAGGGTGCGTGATGGAGTGGAAGGGGCGTCGGCAAAGCCGCAATGTTGAGGATCGCCGCCGGATGTCATCGGGGGGCAAGGCCGGGGTCGGTGGGGCAGGCGCGATTGTTATCGTGCTGATTGCGATGTTCCTGGGCGTGGACCCTGCACAGTTGCTGGGCCCGGGGGGGATAGATGGTCAATCCACAGGCGAGAGCAGCCAGACGTTGACCGCCGCCGACAAAGCCGCGGGTGAGTTTGTATCTGTTACCCTTGCCGATACCGAAGAGATCTGGACATCGGTCTTTGCCACGCAGCTGAATCGCAAATATACGCCCACGACTCTGGTCTTGTTCAAAGGTGCCACGCAATCGCCCTGTGGTGGTGCGTCAGAGGCAACAGGGCCGTTCTATTGCCCCGGAGATCGCAAGATCTATCTGGACACCGGATTTTTCACCACGCTCGGGACCCGTCTGGGCGCAAAGGGTGATTTCGCCGCCGCTTATGTGGTCGCGCATGAGGTGGGCCACCATGTGCAGGACGAGCTGGGCATTCTGGGGAAGGCCAACAAGATCCGCGCGCAGGTGAGTGAGCGCGAATCGAATGATATCTCGGTGCGGATCGAATTGCAGGCCGATTGCCTTTCGGGGATCTGGGCCCGGGAAGCCGCGCAAACGCTGGGCACGATCGAGCGGGGGGATCTGGAGGAAGCCGTTGAGGCGGCACGTCAGATCGGCGATGATACTTTGCAGCGCAATGCAGGCCAGCGGGTGCAGCCCCATACCTTTACCCATGGCACATCGGAACAACGCTCTCGTTGGTTCCTGATCGGGCTGAAGTCAGGGATGATTGTCGATTGTGATACGTTTTCCAACAATGATCTGTGATGGAATGCTTTTGCCCGATTGACGGGCGCGGCGCGCGCGGCTAAACCGCGCCTCGGTGGCCCGAGTGGCGGAATGGTAGACGCAGCGGATTCAAAATCCGCCGCCGCAAGGCTTGTCGGTTCGAGTCCGACCTTGGGCACCAATTTTCTTTGATTGATGGAAGTGATTACTTGGATTCGGTTTCCGATCGCTCGGACCGATTCGGGTCCAGTTAAGGATAACGATCTGTTAATCGGAACTGATCCTGACAATTCGATGCGATTGGTTCGCAATCGTGAACAGGGTCGCAAGTGGCCGTGCCCCATTCCTGCCCTGATTGATGTTTTGGTTAACGCACCTGCCACACTTGGCGGTTGAGCCTTCCTTGGAAACAGTTTTGATCATTTGCCGCAATATTTTGGCGATTTCGGGGCATTCTCCTGCGGAATTGAACCGAAACAGGAAACAATCAGTAGCTGAGTTGGATTGGTCTTGCCCTGTTCGCTAGGATGCTTTGCCTGGTGACCCCCTCAAATATGACAAGAAGTCGCCGTTTTTCCCTTTGCGGCGTGGTGAACGAAAGGTATCAACGAGAAGTCTACTTAAGACGTATGGGCCGTGGGGGCGGTCGTATGTTGGTGACGCGTCGTAAGGTGCGGATACGGTGACGAGAGTGCTGCCGATCCCGGTAATCCGGGAAGTTCGCTGGAAATGCGGACGGTCTTTTATGGGCCATGGTATCCTTTCATCACTTCACCAGATCGACCGGTTTGAGCGGCTCATCGCCTCGTGGCGGTGTGGTCGCATCGTCTTTTGGTGCGGGCTTTAGAGCCCGGATCAGACACAAACGTGGGGTTTGGTAGCGACGCTGCCAATTAGTCGAGGTGACCAAGATGCCGATTTTTGCGCTGTATAACTTTGATGACAACGGCACTGTTGTCGATGATGCGCCAATCAACGGGGTCCAGAACGGACTTTACGTCAACGGGGCCTCGGCCTCGGGTGGCGATCTGATTCTGGACGGGGTCAATGACTTCGTTAAGATCTATCCTGCGCCGCAGTTTTAGATGCCAAGTGGCACGCTTGAAATCAACTTCACGCCCACCGGCACGCTTTCGGCCCCGCAAACGGTGCTTTCGCGTGACAGCGCTGGCGAAAACCAAGGCAGCTACCGGGTTGAAGTGAATCCCGACGGGTCGATCCTTGTCACGCATGAGTTGGAAGGGTCTTCGCAGACCTATTCCACCGGCCCCGGTTTTTACAGCCCGGGCGACACCATCAATCTGTCCTATTCCTGGGATCAGGGCGGCAATGGTGGCGAGCTGGTCATCGACAACCAGACTACGGGTGGCAGTTATCAAGCGGACGTGCCGCCAGAATTGACCATGGATATGGCCGATCAAAGCCAGCCATGGATTATCGGCGCCAGCCAGGACACGTCTGATCCAGACGTGCTGAACAACATTGACGAGCATTTTCAGGGCACGGTTGAGTTCTTCTCGCTGTCTGACACTGTCGACAACGTCGATCCGAACGATCCAGACGCCAACCCTGACGTGGCCGAGACCCAAGAAGATACCCCGATCATCATCGACGTTCTGGGCAATGACACCGACCCGAACGGCGACCCGCTGAGCATTGTGGGCGTGCCCACGGCTGACAACGGCACCGTTTCGGTCAACCCGGATGGCACGCTGACCTACACGCCGGACGCCGATTATAACGGCCCCGACACCATCACCTACACGGTCACCGATCCTGACGGAAACACCTCGACCACCACGGTTGATGTGACGGTGACCCCGGTGAACGACGCGCCGGATGCGGTGAATGACAACGAGTCCACGCCGTTCAACACGGCTGTGATCATCCCTGTCTTGCTGAACGATACCGACCCGGATGGCGACACGCTTTCGATTCTGGGCACACCCACCAGCCCGAATGGCACGGTTGTGGTGAACCCGGATGGCACGCTGACCTTTACGCCAACGACCAGCTTTACCGGCGAAGCGGTGATTGATTATCAGATCACCGACAGCAATGGTGGCACCGATACGGCACAGGTCTTTGTGACCGTGGTGGATCGGCCGAATGACGGCATCGTGCGCGGCACGGATGCGCCGAACCTGATCGACACCTCTTATGTTGATCCGTTCGATGGTGACCGGATTGATGCGAATGATGCCATCCTTCCGGGCGATGCGCCGAACGATGACCGCGTAATCGCCGGGGCTGGCAATGACACGGTTCTGGCGGGTCTGGGCGATGACACTGTCTTTGGTGGCTCTGGCGACGACTCGATCTTTGGCGGGGTCGGCAATGACGAATTGCTGGGCCAAGAGGGCAATGACACCCTGATCGGCGGCGATGGCAATGACTCGGCCTTTGGAGGCGCGGGCAATGATTTCATCAACACCCGCGGTTCTGCCACTCCTCTGCCGGATATCGACTATCCAGGCGTTTATCCGGCCGATACCGATCCTAACAACGACCGCGATCTGGTCGCAGGCGGTGCAGGCAATGATACGATCCTGACCGGCGATGATGCCGACACGATCTTTGGCGGCAGTGGCAACGACCTGATCGATGCGGGCATTGATGCCGACCTTATCGAAGGCGGCGAGGGCGACGACACCATTGTCGGCGGCGAGGGTGCCGATACCATTGAAGGCGGATCGGGCGATGACCTGATCTACGGCGGCTTGAACGACGTCATCGGGGATGCACTGGATATCCCGGATAACGCAGGTGACTTGCGTCCGCTGAATAACACCGACCTGATCTTTGGCGGAGACGGCAACGATATCATCTATGGCCGCGACGATGACGACACCTTGTTCGGTGGCGCTGGCGATGACGTTCTATATGGCGGCGTTGATGACGACTCGCTTTTGGGCGACGAGGGCAACGATACGTTGATCGGCGGCCAGGGTGCAGACGACATGATTGGCGGCGATGACCGCGATGTCTTCTTGGTTGGTTCTGCCGCTGACGGCACTGGCGATGTGATCGACGGCAGCGAAGGCGGCGACGATTTCGACACATTGGATCTGTCTGGGTCTGGCCCGCTGAGCATTGTCTACGATCCGACCAATCCGGAAAACGGCACGGTCACCTTTCGTGATGCGGCTGGCAACCCGACCGGCACGCTGTCTCTCGTCAATATCGAGAACGTCATTCCCTGCTTTACCCCCGGCACGCTGATTGCGACGCCACGGGGCGAGGTGCCGGTCGAGCTGCTGAAAGCCGGCGACAAGGTGGTGACCCGCGACAATGGCATCCAGGAAATCCGTTGGGTTGGCCAAAAGGCCCTCAATGGTCAGGATCTGCGGCTGCACAGCCACCTGAACCCGGTGTTCATCAAGCGCGGTGCTTTGGGCAATGGCTTGCCCGAGCAGGACATGATGGTGTCGCCGAACCACCGGATGCTGGTCGCCAATGACCGCACCCAGCTTTACTTTGACGAGCATGAAGTGCTGGTTGCGGCAAAGCATCTGGTTGGCACCCAAGGCGTGCAGACGGTTCAGGCCATTGGGGTGAATTACATTCACTTCATGTTTGATCGCCATGAAGTTGTCTTGTCGAACGGGGCTTGGACCGAAAGCTTCCAGCCCGGCGACTATACGCTGAAGGGCATGGGCAACGCGCAACGAAATGAGATTTTTGAGCTGTTCCCAGACTTGCAGTCGCAAGAGGGGCTTGAAGATTACTCCGCCGCACGGCGGACACTGAAGCGGCACGAAGCGCGGCTTTTGGTGAAATAACAGTTATGCAGCGCGGATCCCTTCGCCCTTAGGGGGGAAGGATCGCACTGGGAAAAGGCCTCCGGAAGGGGGCCTTTTCCTATTTTGGCTGGGCCTTCGGTGGCGCGGTGCCCGAAGCCCGCTTTGCAAGCGACACAATTCAGGCGTGTGTAGACGGCTTTGGCGTCGCAAAAGCCAGAAAATTAACACATTTCTAACGAAGCTTGCCATTTTCAGCCCGTTCTTTCGCCCGATTGCCTCCGTACCAAGGAACCATGAGCTAAAGGCTCCCCTTGTCGGATTCGTCCTGGCAAGGGCGAGTCGTGTGCCGTTTTTGTGTGCCGCTTAGCGACCAGTAGTTGGAAAGTGAACACGAAGATGCCTATCGCAAATGAGCTGACGATCGACACCGGCGCTTCTGCCATAGACATGGCCCAAACCATCTTTGGGGCCGGGGTTCAGGTTATTGATGCGACATACACGGGTGCGGACGCAGCCTCTGGCATCTATACCGGTGCGCAATCGACCATCGCGGGTGTCACCAACAGCGATTATGGCGTGATCCTTTCGACCGGAAATGCGGTGGATTTTACCAATAGTTCAGGCACCACCGATACCAACACGCAGGCTGGAACGACGGGCTCTGCGGTCGGAAGTGTGAATGGCGATGCAGATCTGAACGCGGTCTCTGGCCAAGATACTTTTGATGGCGCAATCCTTGAGGCGAGCTTCATCCCCGACGGTGATATGCTGACGATGCAATTCGTCTTCACTTCGGAGGAATATCCCGAATACGTCTTGTTGAACGTGAATGACAGTTTCGGCGTCTGGGTGAATGGCCAGTTCGTTGAGGCCACAATCACCAGCTCTGGCAATATCGCCATCGATACCGTGAACCAGAACCAGAACCAAAACCTTTACCAATGCAACGATGCTGACCAGTTCAACACAGAGATGGATGGCATCACCTATACGCTGACGTTCAAAGCGCCGGTGAATCCCGGCCAGATCAACACCATCAAGATCGGTATCGCAGACGGCGGCGACTCGGCTTACGACTCCAACGTGCTTATTTCCGGCGATAGCATCCAGACCGTGGCGCTGGCGATTGACGATCAGGTTCAATTGACGGCCAACAGCACCCGCGTGGTGGATGTGCTGGGCAACGACCGCGATCTCTACGATTCCGGGTTGTCGATTACCCATATTATGGGCCAGCCCGTCACTGTTGGCGTGCCCGTCACCTTGACCACTGGCGAACAGGTCACCTTGAATGCCGACGGCACGCTGACAGTCACATCCGACAGTGATCTGGGCGCGAATGTGCTGACGTATCAATTGGTTGACGGATTTGGAAATACGGATGTCGGGTATCTGACCATCACCACCGTCGCCGCTGCAGGGCCCGATGGCATCGTGCAGGGCACGGCCGCGGGCGATCTGATTGACACGTCCTATCTGGGCGATCCGGATGGCGACCGCGTCGACAACAATGATGCCACCGGGGTTCATGGCACCGTTGGTGAGGATGACTACATCCTTGCGGGCGCTGGCAATGACACCGTTCTGGCCGGGGCTGGCAATGATTTTATCGCGGCCGGTACGGGCAATGACAGCGTGGATGGCGGGGCTGGCAATGACACCATCTCTGCCGGGGCGGGCGATGATATCGCTCTGGTCGGGGCGGGCAATGATGTTGCCTATCTGGGCTCTGGCGATGACACCTTCACCGACACGTCGGGCAATGACACCGCCTATGGCGGCGCGGGCCAGGATAGCCTGAACGGTGGCGCGGGCGATGACGTGCTGGATGGCGGCAGTGACAATGACCTTTTGGCGGGCGGCGTTGGCATTGACACCTTGCTGGGCGGCGACGGCGACGACACCGTTCTGATTCTGGATGACGGCGACGTTGACAGCATTGATGGCGGAGAGGGCGGCAGCAACGCCGACACCCTGTCTTTTGGCAACTTCACCTCGAACAGCGGCGTCAACGTTCTTTATACCGGCGACGAGGCGGGCACCTATACCTACGATTCAACTGCGGCCAGTGGCGAATTCGTCAATATCGAAGCCCTTGTGCTGACAGAGAATGCCGACAGCGTCGATGCCTCTACCAGCAGCATGGAAACCCTGATTCAGGGCGGCGGCGGGGCGGATACGATCATCGGTGGCACCGTGACTGATCTGGTCGAAGGCGGCGCAGGCGATGACAGTCTTTCGGGTGGGGCAGGGGATGACTATCTTTATGGTGGTGCGGATGACGACACCCTGTCGGGCGGCACCGGTTCTGACAATCTGGACGGCGGCGATGGCAATGACAGCCTTGACGGCGGTTTGGGCGGCGATACGCTTGTGGGCGGCGCGGGCGATGACACGCTGACCGGCGGCGATGACCAACTGATCCCCAGCTATATCAGCGCAGAATATACCACGGTAACGGGCGTCAGCTCGACCGTGACCGGCACCCAAGGCAACCCTGATTTCTCATATGCCGTCACTTCGAACACCGGAAATGTGGCGGAGCTTTCGGAATACGTCGGCAGCGAATTTGGCGGAACAGAAGAGCTTGTTGGCTATCACGTTGGCAATGGATCGGATGCGAACGAGATCCACACCCATAGTTTTGGCGCCGATGTGGGTGGCGTCAGAATGCGTATTGTTGGTTTGAACACGCAAGAAACATTGGTCATCTATGTTGATGGCCAGCCGCTGGACCTGAACGTGGCGATTGCGAACGGCACGGTAACCTTTGATCCGGCTGGCTCACCCTATTTCATTGATAGCAATGGGCAAATTGCCACGCTGACTGACCCGTCCGGAACCTATGTTCCCGCGACTTTGACGATCAACATTCCATTGTCTACGCTGTCAGTTGAAAATCTGTCGGCGTCTGGCTGGGGCAATGGCACCGATTATGATCTGTCGGTGAACACCGTTCCAGCCTGGCAAGTCCTGTCGGACGACGCGGATCTTTTGCAGGGCGGCGATGGCAATGACCTGATTTTGGGTCAGGCTGGGGATGACACGCTGGAAGGCGGCGCGGGCAATGACTCCCTGAATGGCGGCGATGGCGCAGATTCGCTTTATGGCGGCGCGGACCGCGATGTGATCACCGGCAGTGGTGGCGATGTTGTGGACGGCGGCGAGGCTGGCGATGACTTTGACACGCTGATCGTGGATGACGTGGCTTCGGTCACCTATGGCGGCGGCAATAATGAAGCGGGCACCGTCACCTTCAATGACGCCTCCACCCTGACATTTACCAATATCGAACAGCTGATCGTCAATGGCGTGGCCCCGCCTACGGCTGACGGCATCGTGCATGGCACGGCTGGCGATGACACTATGACCATCGGCTATACCGATGCGCAGGGCGACATCATCGACGGCGCGGATGGGCTGAACGATGTGATCCATGCAGGGGCCGGCAATGACAGCGTCAATGCGGGCGACGGCAACGACTCGGTCTTGGGTGAGGCGGGCAATGACACGCTGACCGGCGGCACGGGCGACGACTCGCTTTATGGCGGCGCGGATCGCGATACCTTCTATGCAGGCGCGGGCGACGTTGTGGACGGCGGCGAGACCGGCGACGACCTTGACACGATCTATGTCAACGGCATCCAATCGATCACCTATGGCGGCGGCGATAATGAAAGCGGCACCATCGCTTTGAACGGTGGCGGATCGGTCGCCTTTACGGGTATTGAGTCCATCCGCGACAGCAGCCTGTCGCCGGACGGTTTGATCTGGGGCACCAATGGCGCCGAGCTGATCGGCGCGGGTTATATCGACGCCAACGGCGATATAACCGACAACAATGACGCCATCCTGTCCAACCCCGGCTCGGATGATGATGAGATCTATGGCCTTGGCGGCAATGACACCATCCAGTCACTGTTGGGCGATGATGATGTCTATGGCGGCGATGATGATGACCTGATCCAGACCGGCGTGGGCAATGACTATGCCCAAGGCGATACCGGCAATGACACGCTGGAAGGCGGCGATGGCGACGATTTCCTGCGCGGCGATGCGGGCAATGACTTTGTCTATGGTGGCGACGGCAATGATTCCGTCTATGGCGGCGCAGGCGTGGACCATATCTATGGCGGCGCGGGCAATGACCAGATGTTCGGCGGCTTTGGCGATGACACCGTCTATGGTGGCGCTGGCAATGACACCATCACTGGATCAGGCGAGAATGATGCTGTCTAGTGGATTGACCGGAACGAAGGAGTCCGAATTTGGATTCCGTTGTATTTCCAGATGTGCGATTGAGGGAGATGCGCACAGGAATTGGGTTTATCGTATCGCCAGGTGACCGCCTT
>Ga0209390_10004028_pt1 | contig 22670 bp, 17 predicted proteins | sample BON01_FD_187212 | JGI IMG/M metagenome (GOLD analysis project Ga0209390, IMG submission 187212) | Freshwater microbial communities from Lake Bonney liftoff mats and glacier meltwater in Antarctica - BON-01 (SPAdes) (version 2) | ecosystem: Environmental > Aquatic > Freshwater > Ice > Glacier... | reverse complement strand
AACATGAACGCCTCTCCCGGCGGCACATTGAGCTTCACGCAAGCCACTCCCGCGCCGTCTTGCCCGCGGTTGTGCTGCTTCTCCATCAGGAGGAACAACTTGGTGAAACCCCACAGCGGCGAACCGTATTTTTCCTGGTAGTAAGAGAGCGGTTTCAGGAGCCGCACCAGCGCGACGCCACATTCGTGCGTGATCTTGTCGCTCATGTGCTCAGGCCCGTGCGCTCAAGGGCCTTTCCGGCGGAAAAGCGTCGTTGTTGAGATGGGTTCGGATGGTTCCAGGTCCTCACGGGCGATAAAGCTGCTCATTGCGTCCACCCCTTGTAAATCGTCAACGGCTTTCTCCCTTTTTATGACCATTCCGACGGCGGTCCGCGTCCGGCCAGAGGAGCGACCGGTCCTTCCCTCGCGACTTTGCCCGGCCGCAGTCCATCGGGAGGGCCAAAACTCACGCCAAGACACTCAGTCCCCTTGACCGCGGCGGCGATGTTTGGAAAACCTAGCCCCTCGACCATGCTGATTCTCCGCGGCTCTCCGGCCCTCTCTACCTTTCGTCTCGAAAAACTTGCCCAAGACCTCATCGCGGCCGGATTGCCGGTTCGGGCCCTCAGCGCCGAGTATGTGCACGTCTGTGAACTGGCGGGTGAACTGGATGCCGCCCAAAGCGAAGTGTTGGCCAAGCTTTTGACCTATGGTCCCCGGCGCGACAGTCGACCCGTCACCGGCCTCCTGCAAGTCGTCGCCCCGCGCCCCGGCACCCTCTCTCCTTGGTCCTCCAAGGCCACGGATATCGCCCACATTTGCGGACTCCGCCAAGTCACCCGCATCGAACGGGTCACGGCCTTCACCGTGGAGTTCGATCAGACCCAGCCCGAGAGCGAGCTCGCAACGGGGCAAAAGATTCTCGCCGCCAAGCTCCACGACCGAATGACCCAAGTCGTCCTGAGTGACCTCGAGGCTTGTTCCGTCTTGTTCCGGCACGAGGAACCCCGGCCCCTCGCCACCGTGCCGGTGCTCTCCCAAGGGCGCGGCGGCCTCCAGGCGGCCAACACCGCGCTCGGACTCGCCCTCGCGGACGATGAGATCGACTACCTCGTCGACGCCTTCACTAAGCTCAAACGTGACCCCAACGACATCGAGCTGATGATGTTCGCACAGGCCAATTCCGAGCATTGCCGCCACAAGATTTTTAACGCCACTTGGGATATCGACGGGGTGAAACAGGACCGCTCCCTGTTTCAGATGATCCGCAACACTCACGAGCTGCACAGCGAGGGCATCCTCTCAGCTTACAGCGACAATTCCGCGGTCATCGTGGGCTCGCGCGGCGGCCGATTTTATCCCGATGCGACGACCCACACCTACGCGGCGCACGACGAGGAGATTCACTTACTCTGCAAGGTCGAGACCCACAACCACCCCACCGCGATCTCGCCTTTCCCCGGCGCGGCCACGGGCTCCGGCGGAGAAATCCGCGATGAAGGCGCCACCGGTCGCGGGGCCCGCCCCAAGGCCGGACTCGTTGGGTTCACCGTTTCCAATCTTCGCCTGCCCGGCGCGGAACAACCGTGGGAAAAAAAATATGGCAAGCCCGACCGCATCGTCTCGGCCCTCGACATCATGCTCGAGGGACCTCTCGGCGGCGCGGCCTTCAACAACGAATTCGGCCGTCCCGCGATCAACGGCTACTTCCGCACCTTTGAGCTGGAAGTCCCCGCCAACGGCAACGACACCCACGCCAAAGAAGTCCGCGGCTACCACAAGCCAATCATGCTCGCCGGCGGGCTTGGCAACATCCGCGCCGACCACGTGCAGAAGGGCGACATCAATCCCGGCGACAAACTCGTCGTGCTCGGCGGCCCCGCCATGCTCATCGGCCTCGGCGGCGGTGCGGCCAGCTCCATGGCCAGCGGCTCGGGAAGCGAAGATCTCGATTTCGCCAGTGTGCAACGCGACAACCCTGAGATGGAGCGCCGTTGCCAAGAGGTTATCGACCGCTGTTGGGCGATGGGTGAGGCCAACCCCATTTCGTTCATCCACGATGTCGGCGCCGGCGGCGTCTCCAACGCTCTCCCCGAACTCGTCAACGACGGCGGTCGCGGCGGCAAATTCGATCTGCGCCAACTTCCCAACGACGAGCGCGGCATGTCCCCGCTCGAAGTCTGGTGCAACGAATCACAGGAACGCTACGTCCTCGCGATCCCAGCCGATCGCATCGATACGTTCGCCCGACTCTGCGCCCGCGAACGCGCACCCTTCGCCATCGTCGGCGAGGCGACCGAGGCCAGGCACCTCACCGTCGTGGACCCGCACTTTCAAAACACGCCGATCGACATGCCGCTGGACGTGTTGCTCGGCAAACCGCCGCGCATGCACCGGAGCGAGAAGTCCCGCCGACGCCCGCAAAAGGAACTCGACCTGCGCGGACTCAATCTCCGCGAAGCCTGCCAACGCGTCCTGTCCCACCCGACCGTTGCCGATAAGACCTTCCTCATTTCCATCGGCGATCGCTCCGTGGGCGGATTGATCGTGCGCGATCAGATGGTGGGTCCGTGGCAAGTCCCCGTGGCCGACTGCGGTGTCACCGCCGCCGCCTTCGACGTGTTTACCGGCGAAGCCATGGCGATGGGCGAACGCACCCCCGTCGCCGTTAACCACGCCGCCGCGTCCGCACGTCTCGCCGTCGGCGAAGCGCTCACCAATCTCGCTGCCGCTCAGATCGGCGACCTCGGCAAGGTCAACCTCTCCGCCAATTGGATGGCTGCGCCTGGCGTCCCCGGCGACGCCGCCGATCTCTACGCCGCAGTCAAAGCCGTCGGCATGGGACTCTGTCCCGCTCTCGGCATCACCATCCCCGTGGGCAAGGATTCGCTGAGCATGAGCACGGTGTGGTCCGATCGCGGCACCGAGAAACGCGTGACCGCCCCCGTCTCCCTCATCGTCTCCGCTTTCGCGTCCGTCACCGACGTGCGTCAGAGCCTCACGCCCCAGCTAAAGCGCCTCGTCGGGGCAGTTGAAGGTAGAAGTTTAAGTTCAAGTGCCGGTTCCGAATCTTCAGCTTCAACTTCTCAATTAAACTCAAGCGAGAGCGAAGCGACCGTCTTGTTATTAATCGACCTCGGTCGCGGCCAGAACCGCCTCGGCGGCTCGATCCTCGCTCAAGTGGTCTCGCAAATGGGCGAAGCGCCCCCTGACGTTGATCGTCCCGACGATCTGAAGAATTTCTGGAATGCGATCCAGCAACTCGGCCGCGAGCAAAAGCTCCTCGCCTACCATGACCGCTCCGATGGCGGACTGCTCGCCACCGTCGCCGAAATGGCCTTCGCTGGACACACCGGCGTCGACCTAGAAATCCCCCACTTGCACGACCCTTTCGCCGCCCTCTTTAACGAGGAACTTGGCGCTGTCATCCAGGTGAGCGAGTCCGACTTCGACGACGTTTACATGGTGTTGCGTCAACACGGCCTGAAGGCCTGCGTGTCTCGCGTCGGCACGCTCAACCGCACCCATACCTTTCGCGTCACCCAGCATCGCAAGGTCCTCATCGAGGAGAGCCTTTTTGACCTGCGCGCCTACTGGTCCGACGTCACGCGGCGCATGCAAAGCCTTCGCGACAACCCCGAGTGCGCCGAACAGGAATTCAAACTGAAGCTTGATCCCAAGGACCCCGGCATCACGCCCAAGCTGACCTTCGCCCTCGGAGTCTTACCCACAGAAAACACGGAAAATGGCGCAGGGATTAATTCAGGTTCCGCGTATTCCGTGTCTTCCGTGGGCAAAACAACATCCCAACCGAAAATAGCGATCTTGCGCGAGCAGGGCGTCAACGGGCAGATCGAGATGGCGGCGGCGTTTACCCGCGCGGGCTTTCACGCCGTCGACGTGCACATGTCTGACCTCCTCGAAGGACGCGTTTCGCTGCAGGATTTCCGCGGTCTCGCCGCCTGCGGCGGTTTCAGTTACGGCGATGTGCTCGGCGCGGGCGAAGGTTGGGCCAAGAGCATTCTCTTTCACGAAAATGCCCGGGCGGAGTTCGCAGCTTTTTTTGCGCGCGAGGACACCTTCGCCCTCGGCGTCTGCAATGGGTGTCAGATGTTGAGCAACCTCCACGCCATCATTCCGGGCTCCAACCACTGGCCGCACTTTGTGCAGAACAAATCGGAGCGTTATGAATCGCGCTATGTCTCGCTGAAGATCGAATCCAGCCCGAGCATTTTGCTCCGCGACATGGCTGGCTCCGTCATTCCCTGCGTCGTCGCCCACGGAGAAGGGTTCACTGAGTTTACGAATTCCGAGACCGCCCAGACTTGCAACGACTCTGGTCTCGTGAGCGCTCGTTTCGTCGACCACGCGCATCAGCCCACCGAGATCTATCCGCTCAACCCCAACGGCTCACCGCACGGCATCACCGCGCTCACGACCACCGACGGCCGGGTTACCATCATGATGCCCCACCCCGAGCGGGTGCATCGCACCTGTAGCATGAGCTGGGCCCCCGCGGACTGGACGTCAGACGAATCGCCGTGGATGAAACTCTTCCACAACGCCCGCGTCTGGGTGGGGTAGCCCGGGGTGGAGGAACTCAGGCGCGACTAAAATAGGTTTTGCGCCGACTATAATCTATCGGTTCGGCCCTCGGATATAGTGACGTCCCACTTCAGCGCCCCCTCTGCGCTGAACCTTGGCTCTCCACCTAATTTCCTCCGTGCCATCTGCACTTCCGAAGAACAAGAACGCCGTTTTCATCACTCGTTAGATCTCCTCTGCGTCGCAGGAATCGACGGCTATTTCCGACAGGTTAATCCGTCTTGGACCCGGGTCTTGGGATGGACCGAAAAAGAGTTAATGTCACGGCCGACGATCGAGTTCGTCCATCCCGACGACCACGAGCGCACGCTCCAAGCCCGGGCCAATCTCGGCCAAGGCATCGCGCTTTCCAGCTTTGAGAATCGCTACCTCTGTAAGGACGGCACTTAGCGGTGGCTCGCGTGGCAATCGTCTGTCGAACCGGGAAATTCCACCGTGTTCTGCGTCGCGCGGGATGTGACCGCGCAGCGCGGGTCACGAATCACGCGCCGGCCTGATGAACGCGATACCAACGTGCACCGTCACAGGGGCCGCGGCCAAAGACGTAGGAACTACCTGCGACAAACCCGATCTCATCCAAGAATTTGACGTCGTGGCGTTTGCCCGGGCTGAGCAAACAGAAACTAGGCAACTCGGTATTGACCGTGAGTTCCACATTGAGTTTCACCACCGCTTGCGCGCCCTGCCAACGCGCCTAGGGAAAGAGAGCCAAGCTCAGTTCGATCAAGCTCGCGTCGATCACCTATCACTGCCCGTCCCGACTCAGTTCGGACGGAGTTTGGGCGTAAAGACGTTTCGCTCGGCGCATCAATATCATGGCGATTTCGGCAAAAGCACGGCGGGACGATGCTCGTTTGCGTAGGCCAAATTCACCGCTTGGGCGTGCCACAAATAACCGTATATGAGAGCATGGGGTTGGCGCGAACTCAGACAAGCTTCGATGTCGCACAAGCGCTCCCGATAGGTCAATTGCGAGAAAACCATCACCGCAAAATGATCGTGGGGCGATCGCGCTGGCATGTTGCTCACCATCGGATGTCGCACGGCGCAACGTCGGTTCTCCTTGGGATCGAGTTCGGTAAGGAGCTGAGCAAAAATAGGGCATCCACGGTTCATTGCCCCATTTGGGCACAATCAATCCCTTTTCAAAATCAAATCGTGGCCACCTCAATTCTGACGCTTTCGAATGAAAATCAGCGACTACAGTTTCGATTCTTCCCCTGAGGCAGACACGCGTGGCCTTCGCCCAGGTCGCGCCGACCTGATCAGTATCCACATTGAACCCGCCTATGACCCGCCGCCGCGCTTGCCCGCTGAAAGGTCGGCGCTCGCGCCTCGCTCAGCCGAGCGCCGAATTGCTTCCGAGCATTATCAGAGGACGCAGAGGGGAAAAGCGCGCCGTGCTCCCATCGCCTTGATCGCTCTTCATCCGCGCCATCCGTGGGAAAATTTCCTAGTCAGAAAACGGGAAATTCTGGCCAGTCGTGGTCGAGAACGCCAAGCTCCATGGAGCGACTCACGCCGAATATTTACTGGCAGTCGCCACCAGGGCCGGCCACGCACGTCGACCGTTCTCCGGGGCGGTGAGGTGCCCCGGCACCCGCCCCGCGGACCGTGGTTCAGAAAAAATTGAAACCCTGCACAAGCAACCCCAGTTGACCTGAATGAATTTCAACCGTTTTTCGTTGCAGAGCACCGCAGCGGTAATTGCTCCCGCGGCCAGCCTGGTGGCACACGCGCAAATCACCACCGTAGCGTTCTACAATTTCGAAAACACCACCTCGGGGGTGCTGCCGTTCTATGGCGACGCCACCGGCCACGGTTTCAATTACATTGGCACGAACTCTTCGAGCGCCACGTTTTCGACGGACGTCGCGCCCACCGGCGGCTCCTTCGCGTTTTCCGGCACCTCGAACAGCGGCGCCTTCATCACCGACAGCGCGCCGATCTCCACCACGACTGACTTCGGCATTCAGCTGCTCTTCAAGAATCCGAGCGGCACGACTTCCGTGGGCACGCTGCTCATGGCCGTCGGCCATCCGAACGAAACGGGCTCGGCGAATATTTTCTACGACCCGGTGAACAACACGATGTATGGCCAGATCAACGGCATCCGCATCGGCGAGGTCAACGAGGGGGCTTACACAGAGAACGCCTGGAACTCGGCAGCGCTGGTGCTGACCGGCGACACGGCGACATTTTATATCAACGGCAGCGCCGTTGCCTCCGTGATCCAAAGCTTGTCGTCTGCGCCGACCAAGCGTTCGCACATCCTGATCAACCCCGGTTCGACTTCCATCTACACGGGGTTGGCGGACAACATCCAGATTTTCACCTTCGCCAACGGCACGTTTAATCCCAGCACCGATCTTGCTACCGTGCCCGAACCGGCCGCAACAGCGCTGCTGGCAGGGGTTCTGGGCTTGGGCGCGGTGATTGGCCTCCGCCGCCGATTGCGCGCGGGCCGCAGCCAGTAGTCCCGGGCATCACTTCCTCGCGGCTGGCGAAGCCGTAACAACGGATCCGCTTCAGTCGTCCGCGCCGTGCCTTTCACTGTTGCCGACGCGGCGACACGGCCGTTCATTTTGGGTCGGCGCTCGCGTCCCGCCGCCTGCACCCCGCTCGCATGTCTTCGCACTTCGCCCGGAATCCGACCTTGTTCGATGCCACGATGATCGTGATCAGCGGCATCATCGGCTCCAGTATCTTCATCAATCCCGACCTGGTCGCGCAACGCGTCGGCACACCGTTCCTCATTCTCGCCGTCTGGGCCGCGGGCGGGGCCATCGCACTCGCCGGCGTGGAGCTCTCCGCCGAGCCCTCTCTCGAAAACAACGAACTCAAACCCCCTCACCGACTACCTATGGACCGGCGTCCAAGAAGTTATGGAGATGCCTGGCGTGCTCATTTTCCGGCGCGCTCTGCGGCCCTCGATGAAGACCCATTCCCGCAGTTTACCCCCTGAAGTGACGCTCGCCCGATTAATTCTCGCTCGCCGAGCGGCGCGGCTAATTCGCCACGCTGGTAAATCGCGTTTGTCTTGTGCGCTGATCGCAGGTTCCCTCGGATGCTATGTCCCTTGGATTTGTTGGTCAGCGATGCATGAGTGAACGTGAGCCCGAGCTGGGGCTCGGCCTAGTGGCGGAGCTAGACCGCAACCGGATCACGGTCGAGTATCCGGCCACCCGCGAAAAACGCATCTACGCCCGCGGCACCCCTGTGCTCAAGCGCGTCGAGTTCCACGAAGGCGATTCGGTCGCCACGCGCACGGGGACCAAGTTCACCGTCGAATCCGTCGAGGAGACCGACGGAGTGCTGACCTACGTCGGCGGCGGCCATCGCGTGCGCGAGGACACCATCTCCGACGTCACGAGCGTGAGCTCCCCTGCCGAACGCCTTCTCGCTGGCCAAGCGGACCCCTCCGAGGTCTTCGACCTGCGATTGCGCACCCTCGAGATGCAGTCGCGGTTCCGCCAATCCGACGTCCGTGGATTCTTGGGCGGCCGCATCGACCTGATCCCGCATCAGTATTACATATTGCACGAAGTCTCCAGTCGGCAGATCCCCCGCGTGCTCCTCGCCGATGAGGTCGGCCTCGGTAAAACCATCGAAGCTTGCCTGATTCTGCAACGACTCCTCGCCACCGGCCGCGCCCAGCGCGCCCTCATCCTCGTGCCCGAATCGCTCGTCCACCAATGGTTCGTCGAGCTCCTCCGGCGCTTCAATCTCTGGTTCACAATTTTTGACGAAGAGCGCTGTCTCGCCTGCGAGGAGAGCGAAGCGGACAAGAATCCGTTTCTCTCCGCCCAACTCGGGCTCGCCAGCGTCACCTTCCTCGCCGGCAATGAAACTCGCCGCGCCCAAGTGGTCGAGGCCGGGTGGGATTTGGTCATCGTCGACGAAGCCCACCACCTCGGCTGGACGCCGCAGGAAGTAAGCCCCGACTACGAACTCGTGGAGAAATTGGCGCGCCGCAGCGCGGGCCTCCTCCTCCTCACCGCCACGCCGACCCAACTCGGTCTCACCGGTCACTTCGCCCGCCTCCGCCTGCTCGATCCCCATCGTTACGACAGTTTCGAGGATTTTGTCGACGAATCGGAAAGCTTCGGCACCGTCGCCGCCATCGCCGAAAAGATCGTCGAGCACCAAACGCTCACCGCAAAAGATCACACCGCGCTGCGCAAGATCTTCAATCGCGACCTGCCCGGCCTCGACGAACACCTTAGGGATCTGGCAACCGGAGGGCCCAATGCCCGTGAAAAATTACTCCGCACCCTGCTCGATCAACACGGCACCGGCCGCGTGGTCTTCCGCAACACCCGCGCGGCCATGACGGGATTTCCTAAGCGCAAGTATTACCCCGCCCCGTTGCCGAGCACCTCGCTGACTCTGCTTACGCGAATCGCCCACGAGCTCCACGCCGAAGCCACCGACGCCGACGCCAACCTCCACTACTGCTTCAAAGACGATCCCCGCCTCGAGTGGCTCCTCACGTTTCTCAAAAAGCATCCCTCCGACAAGGTGCTCCTCATCTGCAAGTCGGAGCGCAAGGTCGTCGCCTTGGAAGCCGCCATCAAAGAGCGGATCAACTTAAACCTCGGTCTCTTTCACGAGGGCCTCCCACTCATCCAACGCGATCGTCAAGCGGCGTGGTTCGCCGAGCCCGACGGGGCGCAGCTACTCCTCTGTTCGGAGATCGGGAGCGAGGGTCGCAACTTCCAGTTTGCCCACCACATCGTGCTCTTCGATCTGCCGCTTAATCCGGGTCTGGTCGAACAGCGCATCGGCCGACTCGACCGCATCGGCCAGACCCAGACCATCCGCATCCACGTGCCCTCCATCATCGACGGGGCCGACGAGGCTGTCGCCGAATGGTATCACCGCGGACTCGACGCCTTCGAATCGCCCCTGCATGGCGGCAATGACTACCGCAACGCCTTTCACGATCGTTTACTCAAGCTCGCCGCTGACTACGGAACCGGTCGGCTCAAAGGGCAGGCCCGAGCGAAGCTCGATGCCTTCGTGGCGGAGACCGCGAAATTCCGCGCCGCTCTCACGTCGAAGATGACCAAGGGCCGCGACCGACTGCTCGAGCTCAACTCCTTTAACCGCGAGGTGGCCGAGTCGGTGATCGACCGCGTGCGCGCCGCCGACGCCGATCCGTATCTCCGGCGACGTCTCTCCGAACTCCTCGAGCACTTCGGAGTGCGCTTGAAGGAACACGAAGAGGGCGACGTGTTTCTCGATGCCGACCACGCCTACGTCGAAGGCTTCCCCTCGATCCCGCGCGACGGGATCCTCGCCACCTACGATCGCAAGCGCGCCATCGCCCGCGAAGACATTCGCTTCCTCTCGGCCGACCACCCGCTCGTGCAAGACACGATCGATCTGCTCGTCGACTCCCCCACCGGCACCACCGCCTTTTGCCTGATCGAGGCCGACCAACCCAATCTCATCCTCGAGGCGATTTTCGTCCTCGAAACGATGGCCGATGCGCATTGGCACGTGGATCAATTTCTCGCGCCGACACCCGTGCGGGTCCTCGTCGACATCCACGGCAACGATCTCACCGACCTGCGCGACGGCGCATCCATCTCCCGAGAGATCGACGACGCCCCGCTCCCGCGTTTCCTCGAACGCCCCGGCTTCAACGCCACGCTTTTAAAGAATCTCCTCGAGGCCGCCACCGCACGCGCCACCGAGCGCACCAAAACTTTAAAACAAACCGCACGCGAAACCGCTGCCGCCGCGCTGACGGCCGAGCTTCAACGCCTCGTCACACTGGGAAAACTCAACGACAACGTGCGGCCAGAGGAAATCGAGTTGGCCAAGAAACAGGTGCGTCACACTCGCACCGCCATCGAACAAGCCCGCCTCCGCCTCGACGCCCTCCGCCTCATCGTCGAAGGCGTGGAACTCTAACGGCGAAGGGCCCTCACCCGGTCGGCTTCGTCTTCGACCCGTAGAAGGGGATGATTTGCTTGAGGTGGCCTTGCACGATGGCGCCGATGGTCTCGGGCGGCATCGCGCCTTTGTGCAATTCGAAGATGGCCACGAGCAGGGCCAGCTCGATGTCGGTTTTTTTGACGTTGATCGACTTCATCGCGGTGACGATCTCGAGGGCCTTGGTCTCGGCTTGCTTGTAGGCTTGGAAATTTTCTTCAGCGGACGTGGCCATGGACTGACTGGGTTCCCCGGCGCGACGTCCGTCAAGCATCCAGTGCGCTTCCTCCAGCCCCGTCGCCTCCTTCGTTGACTCCCTCGCCGCGGCCATCAGGCTGATCCCATGAACCTGAGGTCTCCCTTTCTTACCGGGATTCTCACCGCAGCAACGCTCTTGGCTGGCTGCCAGTTCGGCCAAACGTCGCGCAGTGCCGTCCATCCCGACCACCGAAGCGAAAGACCCGATCCCTTGGCCGCAGAGCGCCAACGGGAGACCTACGTGAATTCCAATTATCTGAAGTTTTTGAATTCGGGCCGCGTCACCACCGAAAAAGAAGCTCGGGCCCTCGCCGCGCACGACTGGGAAGCGCATGAGCGCCATCGGATCGACGGCAGCACCCAAACGACGACGTGGAGCCGCCAGGATCGATCGAAGCAAGCGCAGCAGGAATTTGAAGCGGACCTCGCCAAGCTAGAGTCAAAGTGAGCCGCCGCTTCACGGGCGGGCAAAGGAAATGGCTTCCCTTGGCCGACGTCGCGCAATTTCGGCGAACAGATGGCTCAAGCGCACCCCAGCGGAAAGTCCAAATTCTTCCGCTTTCTCCCCGCCACCTAGTAGGCAGTAACCGATGAATGATCGTATGAAAGCTTGCTGCAAGGTAGGGACGGACCGCCGGGCCGTCCGGTTGGATCCACGAATGAAAGTCAGCTGTCCTTAGTCGCGGCGGTCCCAGCGGTCCCGCCCTCAATCCGAAGGATTCCACGTTACTGCCACCTAGTCCGGTCGATGCGCCGTCGGCGCGATGGCCTGGGGCACGCTGATGATGACCGATGGTTGCTCAAGGCCACGTGGGACGATCAGCCGCCGATCAGCGCGCCCTGATGGCATGGTCGATGGGCGGGGCTCCCGCCCAACGGGCTTCTGGATCGGAGTGGTTCTATCCGTATCTCGCGTTTGCACTCAACGCCCCCTATCCCGCGATGCGCGACGTAGCGTGGAAATCCCGGCAATCGCTTCCCGGATTTAGCCCGCATATTTCACACTCAGAGAGGTTAAACCTGCGCCCTGTCGGGCCGACTTCGTCGGGGCTAACCGCGACCAAGTCGCTCTGCCCGCAGGGCAGACGAACATTTCTCTGAAAAGTAATTTCACGGCGCACTGAAATATCCGGGTTAGAGAAAAACGTCTCGCGCTTGCTGTTCTGGGGCTCCTGGGTGCTGCCGCTTGGTTTCTTTCTCGGTGGCTTCGGTCTTCACGGCGGCGATCCCGGCCTCGGCGTTCTCCTCGTGCCCGTCGGCGCCCTCCTCCTGCTCTTACCGGTGTCGGTTGCACCGCGCGCGCCCTCAGCGGGGTGCGCTGAGCCCTACTGATTGCGCGGATGAAATTTCGTATGTTGATCGAGCAACCGCTTTGATTCTACCGCCGTGTAGATCTGGGTCGTCGAAATATTCGCGTGCCCGAGCATCTCCTGAATTGCCCGCAGGTCCGCCCCGCCATTGAGCAGGTGAGTCGCAAACGAATGCCGCAGCAAGTGAGGCTTCACCGTCTGAGTGATCCCCGCGAGCTTCGCGTATTTTTTCACGATCACCCACAAGGTCACTCGCGAGAGACCCGAGCCGCGCTCGCTTAAAAATAACTGACTGCCGGTGCGCGCTTTCACGAAATGAGTGCGGCCCGACTCCAGCCAGATCGCGATCGCCTCGGTTGCCTTGCGCCCGATCGGCACTACCCGCTCCTTTGAGCCCTTGCCGAAGACTCGCAGGTAGCCGTGCTCGAGATCGATTTGCTGCAAGGTGAGACCGCCGAGCTCCGATACGCGCAGGCCGCTCGAATAAAACAATTCCAACAAAGCCCGGTCGCGCAGCGAATAAGGATCGCCTCCGCTCGGCGCCGCCAGCAGCCGGTCGACTTCGGCTGGCGACAAAGTCCTAGGAATCCCGCGCACCTGCTTGGGGCTCGAGAGCAGGGCCGTGAAATCGTCGTCTCGCCTTTTCTCGCGCACCAGATGACGGGCGAGGCCGCGCAGCGCGGTGAGTTTTCGGGCCAAGCTCGAAGCTCGATAGTCTGATCCGCTCAACGAATGAATCCACTGCGCCGCTAACTCCGACGACGCCCCTCTCCAATCCGCCGCACCGCGTTTCTTGAGAAAAGCCGCACACTGATCGAGATCCGATGCGTAGCTCTCTTGCGTGCAGGGCGACAAGCCGCGCTCGAGATCGAGGTAGCTCAGATAGCCGTCAATTTCGTCCGCAAAGCCGCCGGCAGCTCGACTGCGAACGACCTTAGAGGGGGACCGTCGGCCGGACATGGCCGGAAAGGCGCTTAGAAGCGCCGACGTCGGCGCACAAAGCCCGGCGCACCTTGCTCACGCACCCGGTAGGTAATGCGCGCTTTTTCCAAATCGTAGGGACTCATCTCCATCTTCACCGTGTCACCCGTGGCGATCTTGATAAAGTGCTTGCGGAGCTTTCCCGAGATATGCGCAAGAACCACGTGGCCGTTGGCGAGCTCAACCTTGAACATCGTGCCGGGGAGGACGGCAACTACCTTGCCCTCTACATCTATCGAGTTGTCATCAGACATACATTGGGAGGGTCGTAGCAGTAGGGTCGAGTTTCATGCAGGTGTGTAAGTGAACGGAAAACCCACTTGTAAGCCTTAGAATCACCCCGTAAGTCAAGATTTTACCCGATTAGATATCTTCGGCGGGTGATCCAGCCACTATGAACCACGCAAAAAAAACCTCGCCCGAATGCCCCTTCGAGAAGCGATTCCCTTCTCAGCTCGTCCGCGACGACACCTTCTTCATGAGTCTTGCCTACAACCAAGCGATCGATGCTTGGCGGCACGACGAGGTGCCGATCGGCGCGGTGATCGAGCGTGGCGGTGAGGTGATCGCTCTCGCCCACAACACCGTCGAGGCCGCCCACGACCCCACCGCGCACGCCGAAATGCTCGCGATCACTCAAGCCGCTGCCGCCCTTGGCAACTGGCGCCTGGAGGATTGCACGCTCTACGTGACCAAGGAGCCTTGCCCGATGTGCTCCGGCGCGACCTTGATGTCGCGCGTCAAACGCGTGTGCTACGCCGTCAAAGACCCCAAGATGGGTTGCCTTGGCGGCGCGACTGATCTCAACGCCCTGCCCCGCGTCAACCACCACCTCGAGATCTCGGCTGGAGAAGTCATGGAGGAGGAGTGCCGCACGCTCCTGCAGGCGTTTTTCCGCCTGAAACGATCCGACGAAGATACAGCTGGCGATTGACGAATCAGCTGAGGAGCTGTAGCTTATCTTTCTCAGTCAAATTAACTTCAAACTTATCAAGAAAATGGCATACGAACTTCCACAATTGGCCTACGCCCACAACGCCTTGGAGCCCCACATCGACGGGCGCACGATGGAAATCCATCACGGCAAGCACCATCAGGCTTACATCACCAACGCCAACAATTTCCTGAACGATCACGTCGACCTCGCCGCGCTCGACGTCAATGCATTGATCGCCGATCTCTCGAAAGTGCCGGAAGGCATTCGCGGCGGCCTCCGCAACAACGCAGGCGGCCACAGCAACCATAGCTTTTTCTGGTCCATCCTCGGCCCAGGCAAAGGCGGTGAACCCACGGGCGCTCTCGCCGACGCTATCACTGCCAGCTTCGGCTCGTTTGATGCGTTCAAGGAAGCCTTCGCCAAGGCCGGCGCGACCCGCTTCGGTTCCGGCTGGGCTTGGCTCGTCGTCACCGCAGACAAGAAACTCGCCGTCGGCTCGACCGCCAACCAAGACAGCCCCTTGATGGGCAAGGCCGTCGCCGGGATCGACGGCACTCCGGTCATCGCCCTCGATGTGTGGGAACACGCCTACTACTTGAACTACCAGAACCGCCGCCCCGATTACATCGGCGCCTTCTGGAATGTCGTCAATTGGGACGCCGCCGCCGCCAACTACGCCGCCGCGATCGCCTGATTATTTCCAACTCGCTCACAAAAAACCGCACCGTTTCGGGTGCGGTTTTTTTCGGCCCGATACCGAGCTCAGCGCGGCCAAGCGTTGGCTTGAAACGCCGGCCCGAAGCTTGCCGGGCTGATTGGCGTGCTCCGGCCAGTTTCGGTGTCGAGAATGCAGAGTCGGCTCGAGCGCTCATCGCGCGCTGTGTAAACGAGGTGACGACCGTCGGCCAACCAACAAGGTTCGACCCCATCAAACGCCGCATGCGACACCTGCTCGCTGGTCCGCCGCGCAAAATCATACACCGCGATCTGGTAGCCCCGGCCGATGCGGATGGTGAAGGCGATCTTGTTGCCATCGACCCGATTCCAGTCGGGCTCAGCGCAGTAGCCGCTGATGTTGGTCGGCACCCGGCGGATCGTGCCGCCGGCAACCGGGATCGTATAGAGTTGCGGTCCCCCCGCGGCATCCGAGGTAAAAATGATCTGCGACCCATCAGGCGAGAAACATGGCGAGGCCTCGACCGCATCGGTGCGCGTGAGGCGGCGGATGTTCCGCCCCTGAGCATCACCCACATAGATCTCCGCGTTGCCCTCACCGCTGAGGACCATCGCGACTTGGCGGCCGTCAGAGCTGAAGCGGGCACCGCTGTTGGTGCCCTTGAAGCTCACAAACGACGTGCGTTGGTAGTTGCTCAGATCAATTTGAAAAATATCGGGGAAACCCGAGCGAAAGAAACTCGTGTAAACAATCTTGCGACCATCGGGCGACCAGCGCGGCGTGAGGGCTTGCGCGTTGTCGCGGGTAATCTGTTTCACATCGGCCAGAAACAGATCCGACGTGCACACTTCCTTCTTCCCGGAACGCTCGCTGATGAACGTCAGTTGAGAGGCGAAGAATCCGCGCAGACCCAGACCGTTGGTTTTTTCCACCGCGACGTCGGCCGCGCGAAACAGCGCATTCGTCAGGCTCGAGCCGCTCACCACTTCCGAATGCACCCGCTCACCCGACGCGCGGGCAATATCGACTCGCACTTGGTTCGCCGTCACTTGGGAAAAACGAATGTCGTAAGTGAATCCACTGGTGGCGAGGCGGTAACGGCCGTGCGTGTTGAACGCGTGCTGGGCAAAGGCATTCAGCTCGGCGACGTCGGCGGACACGCGGACCGCAATCGTCTTGTTCTCGGCGATGACATCGACCGTGCCGATGTCGCGCTGCGCGAACGCCGTCGTCAGAACGAAGCCGCAGAAAATAAAAATACGCAGAAGGTTTTGCATGAAAGTGATCGTTACTTAAGGGTTTTGGGTCCGGGCCATTTCTATTTACACGCCACCTGAGCATAACAACTTAATTTCCTCCCGGTTCCAACTTTTACCTAACGTGACTACTGAAGACATCAAAGAACAGCTCAAGCAAGTGAAGTATCCCGGCTTCAGCCGAGATATCGTATCGTTTGGGCTCGTGCGCTCGGCCGGTTTCGTGGATGGCACGGTGAAAGTCTCGCTCGCCCTGACGACCAGCGATCCGAAAGTGCCCCTGCACCTTAAGTCGGAAGTGGATAAATGTCTGCGGGCCATGCCCGGCGTCATCGAAACGATCATCGATGTGGCGGTCACGGCTGTGAAATCACCCGCCCCGACCGGCACCGGAGGCAATCTCGCGGGTGGCGGGAGTCTGCCCAAGGGCATCAATCACGCCATCGCCATCGCCTCGGGCAAGGGCGGCGTGGGTAAAAGCACCTTCTCGGTCAACCTCGCCTGCGCAATGGCGCAACTGCTCGAATCGCAGGGCCGCCCCGGTCGCGTCGGTTTGATGGACTGCGATATCTATGGGCCCAGCGTGCCGCTGATGATGGGATTGAGCGGCCGACCCAACTTCGAAGGCGAAGGCCCCGACGCCGTGCTCATCCCGATGGAGCACCACGGGGTGAAGGTGATGAGCATGGGTTTCCTGATCGACGACAACACTCCGGTGGTCTGGCGCGGCCCCATGATCATGAAGACGGTGCAACAGTTCGTGCAAAACGTGAAGTGGGGCGAACTCGATGTGCTCCTCGTTGACCTCCCGCCCGGCACCGGCGACGCCCAGCTCTCCCTCGTGCAAATTCTTCCACTCGACGGCGCCGTGCTCGTCACCACTCCGCAGGCCGCTGCGACCAATATCGCACGCAAGGGCGGCCTGATGTTCCAGAAGGTCAACGTGCCTATTTTGGGAGTGGCCGAAAACATGAGTTATTTCACCGACCCCGCAGGCCTACGCCACGAGCTCTTCGGTAGCGGCGGCGGCGCGGCTACCGCCGAAAAACTCGGCACGGTGCTTCTCGGGCAGGTCCCGCTCGTTTCGGAAATTCGCGAAGGCGGTGATCAAGGGCAGCCGATCGTCGTGCGCGACCGTCAACACGATGCCTCGGAAGTCTTCCGCGACATTGCCGGTGGGTTGCTCGCACGCCTCGAAAGGGCGAAAACGTCACAATCATGACACATCTGAGGATCGCTGGCATTGACAGCCCCGCCCTTGGTGCACTCATATGCCCTCAGACCTAGGAATGACTGCACCTCCTCAAGAGACCGCGACCTCCCGCGACTTCGTCAAACAATCCAGCCTCTACCAGGAGTTTCTGGCAGAGCGGGAAGAAATCTTGAAACACAAGTGGCTCGAATCCGAGCGCTTGGGTTACGACATTGGTTTTGAGCGCGCCCTCTTAGACTGGATTCGCAAGCACCGCGAAGGTTGGCGCGCCGCTCGACGCTCGCCGGGAGCTTCCGCCTCCCAGCCGGTTCCGATTTCATCCGGCTGCCGCCCTGCTAATAATTGATAGCCCCCTTGGGCGCGGCCAATTTTCGCGGGAACTGTAGGCGCAAAAAAGCCGGACATTGATGGTCCGGCTCGTTGAATCACCTCGTGGGTGAGACTTTACTTGATCTCTTTGTGGAGGGTGTGGCGCTTGAGGAAGGGATTATACTTCTTCTTTTCGATCCGCTCCGTGACGGTCTTCTTGTTCCGCGTTGTGAGGTAACGGGAGACGGGTTTCCCCTCTTTACGGGCTTCGGTGCACTCGAGAATTACGTGGTCTTGCATGATTGAAAGTTGGTGAGGGATCAGAGAAAGGGAGCGGCACCCTCCAGAGCAATCCCAAAGTTTCCAGCCTTCGCAGCCTCGGGGCCGATCAATGCCGCTTCTCGGTGAGGGGCAACCTCACGCCCCGGCGGAAGAGGGTCACTTGCCCCGTGCTCGAGGAAACCACGATAGAGATGCATTTCGCCGACAGACTGATGGCTGCGGCCGCGGCGTGGCGACTGCCCAAACCGCTCGGCAGCGTGTGGTTGGCATCGATCGCCTGAATGAGACTTCCAGCCGATTCGACCACCCCGTCCCCTGCGATCACAAACGCGCCGTCGATCGACGAAAACTCCTTCACCGTCTCGTCCATGAACGGATTGAGGATGTTGCGATCCTCCTCTTTGTAACCGTAGAACGGGTTAAGCACGAGCGGTTTGACGAATTTCATCACCCGATCCGCATCACCAACTACAAAAAGACAGCCGACTGGCTTGCCCTCGCGGCCCTCGACCGCGAGCTCGGTCGCCACCGCTATCACCCGCTCGAGCACTTCGGGCTTCACGTCATCCGGGAGCAAGTCTCGGTGGCCCGTCAGCAGCGTTTGGAACTCCCGCTCGATGTCCACCACCGTCAACGTGTCGAACTGGTTGCTCCCCGTGACGCCGCCGAGGCAGCAAATGCGGTCCTGAAACGAGAGAATCCCGCGAGTGAGGGCCACGAGGATCGCGCTCCGCAGCTGGCCCATGCGTTCGCTCGAGAAGGACCGCACTTGAATGGTTTCGTTGAACTCCCGCTTGTCGTCACTCGGTTCGACGGGATTGCGGGTGACGAGGATTGTGCGAGATTTCGAGCGCAACCCGCCCGCCTGCACTCCCCCCACAAACGTGTCGCCGAACACCATAATCGAACCGCAGCCCGCTCCCTTCGCCACGCGCTCCGCCTCCAGAAACATTAGCTTGTTGATGCGATTCTGCTGGGTGTGGACTGGGCGAACATTGCCAAAGCCCCCAACCAGCCGCTCGTAAAGCGCATCGAGATCGGGCGCGTTGACGAGATTGCTGACCAAGTCGGGTTCGCGCACCTGCCGAGCGAGCGATGCGAGGACCTGAAGGTAGTCGCGTGAGCCCTCCCCGGCGATCAGCATCACGATCAAATGCACGCGCTCGTCTGACTTCACGCCATCGTGGCGGATTCCGATGCGGCTGCGCCCAATCGCGAGCACGTAGCGCCGCTTCATCCTTACCCGCACATGCGGCAAGGCGACCCCGAGCCCCAAGTAGGTCGTCATCGTGCTTTCACGGGCCAGCAGACCTCGCAGCAGCGCATCGGGTTTCAAGTCGGAGAATTTTTCGACGGAAACCGTGAGCAACTCCTCCAGCGCTCCCTGCAACGTGACACTCTGCAGGTCAATGATGCGGCTCCGAGCGATGATTTTATCGAGCCGCATGGAAAATCTTCTGGTTCAGGTCGGCGCCAGCATCGTCAGAGACCAGTCACTTCTCCCACTCGAGTGCGCCTTTCTTAATTTCGTAGAAGAGACCGAGCACCAGCACACCAATGAAGAACAGGACTGGCCCGAGGATCGCAATATTGTTCGCAAGAAAGTCCCGGTAGATGAAGGTCAGGGGAATCAGGAACACGACCTCGATGTCGAAAATGATGAAGAGCATCGCGGTGACGTAAAACTTCACCGAAAACCGCGAATGCACCACGCCCTCGGAGGGCACGCCGCATTCGTAGGCGCTGTCCTTGATCTTATTCTTGGGAGAACGCTGGCCGAGCAGATGAGTCGCCGCGATAATCGCTCCGGCGATGCCGGCGGCGAGAAACGCCTGAATGAGAAAGGGAAGATATACGGAGGCCATCTGATTAAAATTTCACGGCGCAAGGCGCGCCTGACAAGAGGTTTTTACATTCCGACCTTAATGATCTCCGCCGTCTTCGTCTGCGCCGAGCCGACGCCGAGCATCTCCGCGAACTCCAGCGTGCGAATTTCTTCCGAAATTGGCGGAAAACCCGAAAGCTTTCGCCAACGGTTGATGCGGTCGAGCATCATCGAGTCGAGGATCACCGGATCGCGACTCAACCACAATTTGGGTTCCGTGACCGTGTAGAGTGAATTGAAGAACGGGCCGCCCACATATTGATAATACTGCAGACTCACCAGTGTGAAGGCCCAGGTCTGGCGCAGCTCGGGAATCGCACTCATCTCGGCAACCGCCGCGGGGGCATTCGCCGGACTGCGAAAGAACCGCGCGGTGTTCGAGGCATTCCACAACGTCGCGTTCACGAGCGAACCGTTAACGCCCAGCGTGGGATGGTCGGTGTAGACGGGTAGATTGATCCAAAAATCGGCGTCGAGAAACAACGGGGTCGCGAGAAAGCTCTTGCGATCCTCGTCCTTCGTCGAGGTGTTCGCCACGTCCTTCGTCTGCGACTCGATAAAAATCGGGTCAAAGCGCTGCGGAAGGGGACTGTCGTAAAACCACACCGGATCGAAGAAACGGCCCGATTCGAGCACGTAAATCTGGTGACCAGCAAACGGCGACTTGCCCGTCGCCAACGACGGCAGATAACCACTCATGCGCAAACGCAGTTGGTTGAGCCCCACCAGAAAAATGTCTTCGGTCGCAAATCCGCGGTGCTCGAGCGCTACGATTACCGCTTTCACGAGTGGAATCGGCGTCGCCATCCCGGGGCCCGAATCGGCGTAGATCTTTAGACCCACCTTTTTCTTTTCGCCCGGCACCAGCCGATGGCCACTGGATTTTTCATAGCTGGCGATCAGGACCTCCACCTCGCGGTTGTAGGTCGACTGCGAAAAATCGTCCATCCGCGCTTCCAGAATGGGAAGTCTCGCGGCCGGGGCCGGAACTTCACTCGCCCGGGCCACCGGGAGGAGGCTCATCAGAAATGCCGCAAAAATATAAAAACGCATAAGCTTAAGTCGCCGAAATCCCGTCGATGTTTCCTCGACCGGCTCGGAAACTTGACAGGGGCTTCCGCCGGTTGAAAGTGCATTCTTCGCGCGGCCCCCGCGATTTCTCGATTCATGCCCGTCATCAAGCCCACCTGCGTTCGCGACCTCAAATTGCGCGTCAACATCGCGGATGTTGTTTCCCGAGTGGTGACTTTGCGGAAAGCGGGCGGAGCTCGGTTGAAGGGTTTGTGCCCGTTTCACAACGAAAAGACCCCATCGTTTCACGTCGATTCCGACAAGGGATTCTACAAATGCTTCGGCTGCGGTCAGGCCGGCGACGTCATCACCTTCGTGCGTGAGACCGAACAACTCGGCTTCACGGAAGCGGTCGAGGCCCTTGGCCAGCGGTTTGGCGTGGAAATCGAATATGAGAAAGGTAGCGGTCCCAGTCGCGAAGAACGTTCCCTGCGGCAGGAGATCTTCGAGATCCACGATCTCGCCGCCGATCACTACCACCAGGCCTTTCGCGCCACCACGGCCACCGGTCAGTTCATGCGCACTTACTGGGTGGAACAGCGCAAATTTTCCCTCGAGCTGGCGGAGGAATTCAAGATTGGGGCGGCCCCGGCGGTCGACGACGATCTGGGGGCACTGTTGCTCAATCGGAAATTTTCCGAAGACGCGCTTCGCCAATGCGGCCTATTTTTCATCCGCGAGAGCGCGGTGCTGGGCTTGGGTTCGCTGCGTCCGCGCTTTCGCGGCCGCTTGATGGTGCCGATCCGCGATCATCAAGGGCGCGTGGTCGCTTTCACGGCCCGGCAGACCGAACTGACGCCCAGCGACGATCCGGCACGCGAAGCAAAATACGTCAACTCGCCCGAAACGCCGATCTTCATCAAAGGCAACTTGCTCTTCAATCTGGACCGCAGCCGCGCAGCCGTGAGCGAGGGACATCCCTTCGTGCTCGTCGAGGGTCAACTCGACGCGTTGCGCTGCTGGAGCGTGGGTCTCAAAACCGCCATCGCCCCCCAAGGCACCTCCATCACCGATACCCAATTGGTGCTTCTGCGACGCTACCATACCGAGGTGGAATGTTTTTTTGACAGCGACACCGCCGGGCAGAAGGCCGCGCTGCGCTTCCTCCCCATGGCACTCAAGGCTGGTTTGGAAGTGCGATTTCTCAGCTTAGCCGGCCAAGAGAAGGTCGATCCTGACCTCCTTTTCCTCAAAGGGGGCATCGATGCCTATGCCGAACTCAAACGAGGATCCCTCTCCGCCATGGCCTACGCCTGCCGGTCGGCCCTGCCCGATCCGGCCAACGCCTCGTCCGAACAAAAATCCCGGGCGGCCCGCACGCTAATCGAACTCGTCGCGGCCATCGAATCGGAAGTGGCCCGCAGCGAATTCCTCACCGAGGCCGCGTCGCATCTGCATATCGGGGTGTCCGCGTTACTCAATGATTTGCAAAATTTTACCACGAGCCGCCGCCGCTTCGACTCCCCTCCCCCAACGGAAGCTCCCCCGCCAAGGCCGGTGGCCGATACGCCGGAGCTGCATCTCCTGATGGTGTGCCTGCATTTTCCCTCTATGGGCAAGCCGATGGTCGCCGTGCTCCCCCACGACTGGATCGACAGCGCCAACCGTTCAGGAGCCCTGCTCAACCGCTTCCTCGCCGAGTTTGAACACGACAGTTGGCCAGGATCTGAACATCTCGACGACCTACTCGAAACAGCCGAAGAAAAGGGCTTGGTTGCGTCCATCTTGTTCGACACCCCCGCCTTCGACGACCCCGTCAAAGTGGCCAACGAGGGCCTCCGCCTGCTGCGGGCCCGGGCGCTGGAGCCGCGGTTGCGCCAAATAGAACTTGATTTAGCCAACCACCACGCGAACAGTGAAATTGACCCGATTTCACTCTTAAGAGAACGATCTGATATCCAACGCCAGCTCCGCCAGCCGCTCGGTTTACCCGAAACGGTCTGATTTTTTGTTCCCAATTCAC
>Ga0209390_10004020_pt1 | contig 22701 bp, 20 predicted proteins | sample BON01_FD_187212 | JGI IMG/M metagenome (GOLD analysis project Ga0209390, IMG submission 187212) | Freshwater microbial communities from Lake Bonney liftoff mats and glacier meltwater in Antarctica - BON-01 (SPAdes) (version 2) | ecosystem: Environmental > Aquatic > Freshwater > Ice > Glacier... | reverse complement strand
TTGCGGTCAGGTTTCTGAACTACTGGGTTGCCCTGGCATTTACGGTCGCGGCCGGCCTGTCTCCGATTTCGGTCTATACCTCCATGTTCCTTCCAGAGTCGATGTATTTCTTCATGATCAGCCTGGTTTTCTTGGCCGTCCTGAAAGCCGCTGAAACCTACGCCTGGAAAGACTGGGGCCTGGTTGGAATCCTGATTGGTGTGGCGTCGCTCGTGAAGCCTCACGCTTGGCTGTCAGCAATCGCTATCGGTATCTTCTTAGTCGTGTTGGGTCTGACTCAGGCCCGGCATAGATTTAAGCCACTGTTCAAGGCAGTTGGCGCGATTTCACTTGGGGCGGTTCTTGGCCGCATCGTGATTGGCTTTGCAGTTGCAGGGCCTAGGGCTTTGGACTTTTTCGGTATCTACCTGAACGCGGACACCATCAGTCAGGTTGCCGACGGAGTTCCCGCTCAAGCTGCGGATGCGATTTCGCCTGTGGGAAGCTCGCCGGTGAACGGGGTAATTTCACTCTTTGGGGCACAGCTAAACGTTCACGTGCTCACTTTGGTTGCTCTGGTTGGCATTGCAATAATTGGCCTAATAATTGGCCTGGTTGAACTCATAAGAACAAAGCAGCTAACCCCTGTCACTTCGCTATCTCTTTTCATGTTCATTTGGCTGGTCAGTTTGGTCATCGAGATCATCATGTTTACCGGCTGGATTACCGGTTTGGGCGATGACCATACCGGCCGAGTTTTGTCGCGCTATTACGACTTCTTATTTGTCTTTGTTCCTCTCGCGGGCTTAGTTGCCCTGAGTTCGAAGTTCGCCTCTGAAATCAAGGTTTGGATCCGAATACCATTGGCGGGGCTTGTCCTGGTGCTTCTGACCCCCGCCTTCACTGGGTTCTTTGGAACTCTGGAGATTCAGATTGCGGATGCACCTAACTTGGCTGGGCTAGTAGTGAATATGGACGTGTTCAACGCGGTTGCCATGATTGGATTTTTGTCTCTACTTGTATTCGCCTTCCAGCCAAGATTTACAGCGTGGGCATTCGTTCTACTTTTGCCAGCCACAATGGTTGCAACTGGCTACACAATCCAAGGTGAGTATCAAAGGATCCGTGGAGAGCTAAACGCTCAAGATATTGCAGGCCAGTATTTGAAACAGAACCTAAGCGAGGCCGAGGTAGATGCAACTTGGATCATCGCTACCTCAAGGTTTGAGGCAACTAACGTCGCGATCTGGGCCGATTCGGCCACTGTTCAGTACGACCTCTTCGCGCCTGGTGGGATTCTGGACACTAGCTTGATCCCTGAGGGTAGTCAGTATGTTCTGGCAACTGGAGGACTCTCAGTTGTTGGGGACTTCGAAGAAACCATCACCGGTGATGGCTACATTCTGTACAAGTTAAAATAGGGCTTCTTTTGAGAATCTTGTTTCTGCATGAGGTGAACTACCTCACAAAGCCAATTTTCGAAATGCACGAATTTCCTGAACATCTAGCTGCGCTGGGCCACGAAGTTGGTTTCGTGCATTTCCCCGAGGGTTTATCAAGAGCTGAATTGGCGGATACGCCATACAAACAGCCCATTTCTGGAAGAGTTCTTGACGACGTGAGCTTGACTCTTTTCACGCCAAAAGCACTTTCAGGGGGCCTCTCTGGCCGACTGCTCACGGTTCTGACTTTTGGGAAGCAATTTAGAAACATTCTCCAGGACTTCAAGCCAGATGTTGTAGTCAGTTTTGCCGTTCCTACCTCGGGATGGCAGGCGCTAAGTGTTAGTAAGAAGTCAGGAATACCATTCGTTTTTCGAGCTTTGGACGTGAGCCACAAAATTAGAAGGTCTATTTTTTCACCAATAATTGCATTGGCCGAACGCTTCATCTATCGAAATGCAGACTGGGTTTCCGTCAACAATCCGGCGATGCTTGGGTACGTGCTGGAGAACGGTGGCAGCGAAGACAGGGCCGGGGTCGATTTTCCACCACTTGATCTAGGACACTTCGCTGCAGACAAAGAAGGCGCAGCCCCCCTCAGGCTTCAACTAGGAATTCCGATTGAGGCCAAGGTTATTCTTTACATGGGAAGCTTTTTTTACTTCTCAGGCCTCCCGGAGGTGATCCGCAGTTTCGCCAAAGAAGCAGCCCATGACGATTATCTCGTCCTAATTGGGGCCGGTGAGCAGGGGCAAGAGCTGGAAGGCCTCGTGGATGACCTCGGTATTCAGGACAAAGTTTTGTTCACGGGTTTAGTTAGCTTCTTGGACCTGCCCAGGTACCTCGCTATTGCTGATGTGGCTATTAACCCTCTAAAGCCATCATTGGTTTCACAGACCGCCTTGCCCAACAAAGTTCTTCAATACATGGCCTCGGGTTTACCTATCGTGAGCACACGACTGAGAGGTTTGGAGCTGACCTTTGGTGGCGACCTTTCGGGCTTAATTTTTGAAAAAGACTCATCCGACGTTGCGTCCAGTGCCCTCAAGTTGGCTCACGGAGGAGCGAATCTTGAACAGTTGGGTTCGAACAATGCTGCCAAAGTAGCCGAGATATTTGCGAACGGGCTCGCAGTAGAGTCTTTTGAGGCTCAGCTGCTTTCAATCGTGAGGACCAAATCTTGAAGCGCTTAATTGTTCTTGGTGCCAATGGAATGTTGGGCAGTGAAGTTGTCCGAATAGCGAAGGTCAACAGTATTCCAGTGGTTGCACTTTCCAGGAACTCTGAGGTTCAGTTTGAGGCCGAATCAATGGAGTTTGAGCAGGTAGCCCGCAATCTCGGTCTCTCTGAAAGCGACTGGCTAGTGAACTGCATCGGGTGGATCCCGCAAAAGTCATCTGGGTATAAGAAGGAAGATAAGCGACTAGCTGGTCTACTCAACACCTCCTTGCCTGCTCAGATTTCAAAGGCCAAAGCCCAACTGGGCTTCAACTGGATTCAGATAGCCACCGATTGCGTTTTCAAGGGAGATCGGGGCAATTACTCGGAGAGTGACACCAGGGACGCTGCAGATCTTTATGGCCTATCCAAGATTGCTGGCGAGGAGCTCTCCAAAGGAGCGATTCAGATTCGTTGTTCCATAGTAGGGAGAGACACCAGGACTAGTTCCGGTATCTACTCTTGGTTTAAGTCCGCCTCTTCAAAGGGACCTGTAAATGGGTATTTCAACCAACATTGGAATGGGGTGTCCACCACCGCATTTGCCCGGCTATCAATCGGAATGCTTAAGAATGACTGGACTACTCCAGTTACTCAGCATTGGCTTCCGCGTGATGCCGTGAGCAAATTTGAATTGCTGCAACTCTTTGCTAAATCGTTGGAGTTGAGGCCCGGTGCGGTCGCCCCTGTTCATGCGAATGACTCCGTGAATCGAATCTTGGTCACAGAGGATCAAAACGCCAGTGACGTATTATGGAAGCTAGCGGGATATTCTAAAGTTCCTACGATCGATGAGCTAAGTCAAGAGTTCATAGCTACCGATAGAAAGCTAGGCTCTACTGATGAGCAAAAATAGAGCCGTCAAAGATTCAATTGTAACAATCACTGGAGGAACCGGTTCGTTTGGGTCGACTATGGCCAAGCACTTACTTGAGCGGGATGCAGCAGAGGTCCGCATCTTTAGCCGGGACGAGGCAAAACAAGACGCCATGCGTCACGCGATTGCAGACCCAAGGGTCAGGTTTTATTTGGGTGACACTAGAGACCACGAATCTGTCGAGCGAGTCGTCAGAGGGACAGATCTAATTTTTCACGCTGCGGCCTTGAAGCAGGTGCCGTCGGCTGAGTTCTTCCCACTGGAGGCGGTAAAAACAAACATCAATGGCTCTGCCAATGTGCTCCGGTCGGCGATAGAGAATGGCGTAAAGGGGGTTGTCTGCCTGAGTACTGACAAGGCTGTTTACCCGATCAACGCGATGGGAATGACGAAAGCCCTAATGGAAAAAACTGCCCAGGCTTTTGCAAGAGATCATTCAGATTCGGACACAACCATCTCGGTCACGCGCTATGGGAACGTAATGTATTCGCGTGGCTCCGTGATTCCGCTCTTCATTTCCCAAATCAAAAACGGCAAGTCAATCACGATCACTGACCCAACAATGACCAGGTTCCTGATGTCATTGACAGAGTCTGTTGACCTAGTTGAATACGCATTTGAGCACGCTCAGTCTGGAGACCTGTTTGTTCGCAAGGCTCCGGCCTCAACCATTGAGGTTCTAGCTCAAGCTCTGATTGAACTGTTCGACAACTCCTCTAATGAAATTCAACAAATCGGCTTCCGTCACGGAGAGAAGCTTTATGAGTCTCTTCTTGGAACTGAGGAGCGCGCTAAGGCGGAGGACCTGGGAGACTACTTCCGAGTGCCACTTGACTCAAGAGACCTGAACTACTCGGTCTACTTTGAAGAAGGCGAGAAACGACCTGTTGAGCTCGAATCCTATACGTCCCACAACGCCGAGCGACTGGACGTCGAAGCAACCAAAGAGCTCCTCCTGACTATCCCAGAGCTGCGACAGGAGCTAGGACTTTGAAAAAACTAAAGGTGGTCACAATCGTTGGCACTCGGCCTGAGATCATCCGCCTTTCAAGGCTCATCCCTAAGCTCGACGAATACACCGACCACATTTTTGTCCACACTGGCCAAAACAGCGACCCAAAGCTCAACGAAGTTTTCTTTGAAGACCTAGAACTGCGACAGCCTGACTATTTCCTAAACGTTGATACTTCGTCAATGGGCTCAGTCATGGGAGATGTTCTAAAAAAATCTGAGGAGGTTTTTCTAAAGGAAAAACCCGATGCGGTAATGATCTTGGGAGACACCAACTCTTCCATCGCTGCCATCGTCGCAGAGCGAATGCAAATTCCTGTTTATCACATGGAGGCAGGCAACCGGTCCTTCGACAACAATGTCCCGGAAGAGCTCAACCGCAAAATGGTCGACCACGTGGCGAGCTTCAACCTTCCCTATAACGACTATTCGATGCGAAATCTTCTGGCCGAGGGTATTCACCCCAGGTTTATCCAGAAGACTGGATCTCCGATCCGGGAAATATATGATCACTACAAAGACAAGATTGCCGCGTCAACTGCAGTCGAAGATTTGGGGCTCACCCCCAATGGTTACTTTCTGGTCTCGGTTCACAGGCAGGAAAATGTAGATTCGCCTGATCGGCTTGAAAAGGTCCTCGACTGCCTAGTCGCTGTTCGAGAAAAATGGGGTCTAACCCTCTTGGTTTCCACCCACCCAAGAACCAAGATTCGCTTGGAGGCTCTTGGCAGGAAAGATCTTAAGGGAATTACTTTTCATGAACCGTTCGGATACTTAGACTACAACAAGCTTCAGCTAGATTCCAAGTGCGTTGTGTCGGATTCAGGGACTATCGGAGAAGAGTCATCGATTGCTGGGTTCCTCGCTGTGACGCTCCGAGATTCCACGGAAAGACCCGAAGCGCTGGAGTCCGGGGGGCTAATAATGACAGGACTCCTGCCTAGTTCTGTAATCAGAGCAATATCCACTCAAATTGCCCTCGGCCGTGCGAAGTCTTCTGAGGACGGATATTCTGTGACCGATTTTTCTAACCGAGTGCTGAAGTTTATGCTTTCCACATCGGAGAATGCAAGATCTTGGCGCGGTGTTCACCCCAAGGTTCTTATGTAACTAGCGTTGTCAGCATAAAGGGAGGGGCTCACCCTAGAGATTCCAAAACGCCGCTTGAATTCGGTAGTCGTCACCGAGACTCTCGCTCAAACTTGAGGATGACAAGATCAATGCCTTGGACTCAGGATCTAAGGAAAGTATGGCATTGGCATAACCGCCTGGCACGAAGAATGCGTCCACGGCCGAGGAGTCAAGCTCTGATGTGACGGGTTTTTCTAGAGGGTCCGGGTTTGCCCAGTCCCTGACGCGAACTGCGCCAAACCGAATCCTGCCTGCAATTGTGACGAAAATCTTTGATTCAAACTCATGGCCGTGCCAGCCCCTAAATGGTTGTTCCAATGAGTTTTCAATAACGTAGAGGCGCTTAAATTGTGAAAGGTCAAGATTATTATTAAATATGAGTAGACCACGCGCATCTTCGTGGCGGAAGCCCCTAAGCACTTCTGGTTTTTTGTTCATCCTTATTTTCTGAAGTTTTCGTAATAAGTGGAGGCAAGAGCGCTTAACTTCATTGGGTCGTACCGAGACTCAATGACTTGGTAGCTCTTCAACCGCGCGCTGTCAGAATCGAAGCTCGAGTTCACGACAGAAATCACAGCAGCCTTTATTGATTCAGCATCATTAGGCTCTACTAAAAACCCAGTTTCACCGTCTAGAACCCATTCGTCCGCGCAAGATGTTGACGTCTGGATTGGTATAGCACCCATCGCCATTGCTTCAAGCATTGAAGTTGAAATACCGTCAGACAGTGAATGGCCGACGTAAATAAGTGACGTTCGGAATAATTCCAAGACCTCATGGTGACTCAAGGCGCCCTTTTTAAAGGTTTCAATTTTTAGGCCTGTTTCACGCGACACCTTTTTGGCTGCTGCAAAAACTGGCCTATTGCAGCTGTAGAGAACTAGTTGCATGTCCTGAAGCTCTGTGCTTATCTCTGCCATGGCTTCAAGGACAACAATCGCCTTTCCCCAATGATTTTCATAACCCTTGATAGTGATCTTGTTTCTAGCTTCCTCGGGCCTCGAGTTTCTCGCAAAACCACCGGCTACTGGCATAAGAGGTAGTTTCTGAAATCCGCTTGCGAGTTCGGCAGCCAAGTCGTAGTCTCTTGAGCATTCCGCACTGAAGCCGTCAGCGATTTCTAGAAGCGCCCGGAGTTTCTTTTTATGTCTTGGGTACTTTGAAAACCACACTATGTCACTGCCATAGTTAGTGACTATCAACTTGGGTCGTTTTCTCCGCAGAAGCTGGTAGGCCCTTCTTGTTGCGTATCCGGCATTTTGTAGTTCGTGCACATGAACAATGTCCGGATGGAATTTGTGAATTCTCCAAGCGATGTATGAACCCCGCAACCAATCCGACAACAGTCGGTCCGCCGTCCACATAAGTAAAGAAAAGTGTCTTGAAAACCATGTCATGTTCACACGAGAGGATTCTTTTACGCGCTGCGTTAAACCGGCTTGGATTCTCCTGTGCGGTGAAGAAGAAATGAGCTCGAATTGAATATCACTCGAGTCGAACTGAGCTAGCCAACGCGCGAGGTGAATACTGTCGACCATTCCAACCAGGAGGACCTTCATGCTCACTCCCTCTCGACATAAAGTACCAAATGACTTGAAGACATCTGCGAGCTGAACCCCTAAACCGTTTTTCCAAGGATTTTGATTTGAAATTGAGTCTAGCTGACGACCGAGTGTTATTCCTTGGCCTTGAGAGTTACCCAAAAAGTGAGACTCGGAAACACTGCATAATTGCCGCTAACAAACCTGTGAGCGATAGGTTTTTGTAAACAGGTAATCCAAAAAAATATGCTGCTAACCTTATTAATTCTTGTATTTAATTATCCAAGACATCGAATAAATAGAGCGACAAAAAGAGAGAAATGAAATTGCTCAGAGACCATCCCCGAAAAAGAAACGTAACCCTTAACAGGCCTGACATTGGACTCGCAGAGAGGTTGGCAGTTAATTCGGTTCTAAAAAAAGGCAACTTGGCGCAAGGCAATCAGGTCAAGGCCTTCGAGCTAGGGTTCGCGAATTTTGTTGATTCTCAGAGATGCGTCGCCGTGAACTCTGGCACGTCAGCTCTTCACTTGGGTCTTTTATCGCTTGGAATAGGAGCCGGTGACGAGGTGATTCTCCCCTCTTTTACGTTCGCTGCAACGGCGAATGCCATTGCTCTCACCGGAGCAAAGCCTGTTTTCGTTGATATCGAATGCGACTATTTTGCCATAGACCCTAATGCGGTCTTGGCAGCAATTACGAAGAAAACCAAAGCCGTAATTGGTGTGCACCTCTACGGCCATCCGGCAAACCTAGAGTCGCTCGAGAATATTGCGAAAAAGCACTCAATATACTTAGTGGAGGATGCGGCACAAGCGCACCTCGCCAGCTACCTCGGGAAACCGGTCGGTAGCTGGGGTGACGTGGCGGCATTCTCGTTCTATCCAACGAAAAACATGACCACAGGTGAGGGTGGCATGGCGGTAACCGGTGACCAGCAAACCGAGAGGACCCTTCGCCTTCTTCGGAACCAAGGTATGGAAGCCAGATACCAGAATGAAATACCAGGCTTTAACAATCGAATGACTGAGATTGCTGCCGCTATAGGGCTTGTGCAATTGCGCAAAATCGAAAAATGGACTTTAGCTCGTCAAGCTAACGCCGCTTTCCTAGACAAAAATTTAGATGGCGTGGGAGTTCCCAAGGTAGCGGCGGGAGCGAAGCACGTATACCATCAGTACACAATCTCCCTTGGAGACTTAGACCGATACAGATTTGCATCAGAACTCAAAAGGCTAGGAGTCGATAGCGACGTCTACTACCCGACCCCGGTTCATGAGCTGCCAGCCTATGCACAGGTCCATGACCTGCCGATTTCTCTTCTCGCCTCTAAAACATGCCTCTCCATCCCGGTGCACCAAAATTTAAGAAAAGCGGATTTGCATCACATTGTTCAATCAGTGAATTTCCTAGCTAAGTCAGGTGCCTGAATTGAAGGTGGGCGTTCTCGGCCTGGGCGCTATGGGTAAAAACCATGTTCGAGTACTTTCGAACATGGACTCCGTGTCCGAGGTAAAAGTCTTTGACCCCGTATTGGGCAGAGGTTCAAGATTTATGGGACTGGCCGTTGAAAAGACTATGGAGTCATTTCTTGATTCCGATCTTGATTATTGCGTGGTAAGCACTCCAACGGCAAACCATGAAAGTGTTTCGCTCTTGCTTGCACAGCTTCGCATACCCGCTCTCGTAGAAAAGCCGATAGCAGTGTCTGCGGCCGAAGGCAGAAGAATGCTGGACGCTTTTTCCAGGCTTCAAGTGCTGGGTGCAGTAGGTCACATTGAACGATACAACCCCGCGGCAATAGGTTTGAAACAAAGAATTGATGAGGGAATGTTAGGCAAGATATTTCAGGTAACCACGACGAGAGTAGGTCCATTCACTGGAAGAATAAAGGACGTCGGGGTAATTAAAGATCTTGCTAGTCATGACATCCACCTTGTTGGCTGGCTCACCGGCCAAGGCTATTTGTCCGTTGAATCAAGAACGGCTTCACTAGCAGAAGGGCCTCATGAGGACTCCTTACTGGCCATAGGCACGCTCACAGATGGAACACTTTTCAGTCACGTGGTTAACTGGGTGAGCCCGGCCAAAGAAAGACGCACGACCGTACTCGGTGAGAACGGATTGATGGTTGCGGACACGCTGTCAGGAAATCTATTTTTCTACGAGAATGGAACCAATAAGAGTAACTGGGACTCTCTTTCTCAATTCAGAGGGACAACCGAAGGCCCAGTGCACAAATTCGAATTAGCCAAAGAGGAGCCTTTAGTAGCAGAGCACCTTGCATTCCAGGGTGCGGTGAAAACTGGAGACACATCAAACATCGTGAGTTTAGAAGAAGCGCTGAGCGTTATAGAAATCGCGGATAGATTGATTATCTCTGGGGGCCAGTAACAAGCAGTATATTTCTGTAAGGGGTACTAATCTTCTAAGTATGGAGAATGTTCACAGAACTGCTGAAGTACACATCTCGGTCAAAGTGCCCGCGAGTTCGAGGATTTGGAACTATGCGCAAATCCGTGAAAACGTGGTCATTGGGGAGAATTGCAGCATTGGAAGAAACGTTTACATCGGTCCCGGAGTAACCATAGGAAATAATTGCAAAATCCAAAATAACGCTCTGGTTTATGAACCTTCGATACTGGAAGACGGCGTCTTTATTGGACCCGCTGTTATTTTGACAAACGACAAGCACCCTCGAGCAGTAAACAAAGATGGCTCCGTCAAGGCGGCTTCTGATTGGACTCCCGTGGGGGTTACAGTTAGAGCGGGCGCTTCAATTGGAGCGAATGCTGTTTGTGTTGCACCCTTAGAAATAGGTGAATGGTCAGCAGTTGGAGCAAATAGCGTGGTGACGCGCAACACGGAACCAAATGAAATGGTCGCGGGAAATCCAGCACGGAGTTGTGGAAGAGTTCGATACTAATGCAATAACCGTCATCAAGGAGCTGCGTGATCTCACCCCTTTTGAGCTGAAAAACTGATAATCAGCTCGGCTATTTTCTTTGCACTGTCGCCCGAACCATAAGGAGTGCCCTCTTGGCCCGCACTTCCGACTGCTTCTAGAGCATTACGCAAAATATCTGCAGACTTTGCATTAGTCATACGATTCCAACCTAATGCCACGGTCTCCAACCACTCGGTCTCGTCCCTTACGGTAACGCACGGAACTCTTAGAAAAAAGGCTTCTTTTTGTAATCCCCCAGAATCAGTAATGACCGCAGCAGCGAATCTAAGCAGCGCCAGCATCTGTACGTATGAGACCGGGTCAATTACCTTCACTTTCTCAGAAAGTCTGAGTAGGAGTCCGTTTCTCGTCAGGGTCGACCTGAGTCTCGGATGCATTGGAATCACAACAGGATAGTATTCCGAAACAAGGTTGAGCCCCTGAACAATTCCGTTTAATCGACCGATTTCTTCCAGATTTTGTTGCCTGTGAAAAGTAGCCACTATGTACTTACTGTTTTCATGGTTGCTTCCGAAGATGTTGTCCAAGAATTCGTCCGCAGGTCTAAGTTCCGAAAAAATCCGCAGCGAGTCAAACATGATATCGCCAACGACATGGGCAGTCCCACCCAAGCCCTCTGCTTGTAAATTCCTTAACGCGGCATCAGAAGCAGCGAGATTTAGAGAAGAGACATGATCAGTTACAACTCTATTGATTTCTTCTGGCATTGAGCGATTCCATGACCGCATACCTGCTTCAACGTGAGCAACTGGTATATCCAGCTTTGAGGCCGACAAAGCGGCGGCTATCGTAGAATTTGTATCTCCAAAGACAAGCACTAAATCAGGCCTATTCTCAATAATGACCTTGTCTAGGTCGGCCATCATCTTTCCAGTGCTAACTCCATGGCTACCATTACGAGTTTCGAAAGTAACTAAAGGCTCAGGTATTCCAAGCTCGCAGAAAAAAACTTCAGACATGTTCTGATCAAAATGCTGCCCAGTGTGAACAATTGACTCTTCTATCTGGTCAGAAAAGTCTTTGTTAAAAATTCTGCTCATAGCCGCCGCTTTTATAAATTGGGGACGAGCTCCTACAACCGTGAGAACTTTTAGCATGGCGCCTCCTTTTGACGACTTCTCATCGTCCTTGCTTGGACCTTTAAGTGCGATTTCGCACAGTCTCCAGACTTACTCTCCTGTTCCTGTTATCTCGTTTGTTATTCAAACGCCCCTGCCTAATACGTGAGTTGCAATGCCACCCTTCACAAGCTGACTCATTGAATTTCTCCCATCGTATACGTAGGAGGCACCTGGGAAATCGTCTGGGCCAAGACTCTCGTATTCCTGATGGTGAGTTTGCAAGATGACTGCGGAGGCAGGCTCTCCTAGATGAAACACTTCAAGCCCTAGGTCCCTAAGCTCTTCATCCGAATACATGGGATCGTTCACCAACGGTATAGCACCTTCTTTTAGAAGCAAGTCGACCAAGGTAAGAGCACCTGAAAAGGAGTGCTCTTTTACTCCACCTCGATAAGCGAGACCCAGAACAGCAACCCTAAGCCCCTCCAGATTTCCAACTGCAGCCAGAACTGTTTTTATAGCCAGGGCAGGCATTCCCAAATTTGTTTGTCTTGCTGAATTTACGACTTTCGCAAGCGGGTGTCCCATCAAGTAAAAATGCGGGTATACCGGAATGCAGTGGCCCCCCACAGCGATTCCTGGCTGATGGATGCTGCTGAATGGTTGGCTGTTGCATGCCTCAATTACTTTGTATATGTCTACGCCCAGGCTTTCGGCGTTGATCGCGAACTCATTCGCCAACGCAATGTTCACGTCGCGATAGGTGGTCTCTGCTAACTTAGCGAGCTCAGCTGCCTCCGAGCTTCCAAGATTCCAGACCCCGTTTGGTTGCGGTAAGTCTGATCTTTCGTCGAAAGAGATTACAGAGCCATAGAAATCCTCGGCGAGCCGACCCGACTCAAGGTCAGTGCCGCCAACTAGCTTCGGGTATTTTGATAGGTTCTCAAAGACCTTTCCAGAATAGACACGCTCCGGGCTGTAAGCCAAAAAGAAGTCGTGACCCAACTTAGAGTCGGACTCCCGCTCGAGTATTTTGGCAAATCGATTTCGTGTTGTCCCCACAGGTAATGTCGTTTCAAAAATAACCAAAGCACCTTTTCTCAGGTTTTGTCCTACCCTTCTGGTCACATCATCTATGTTTTCAAAAGTTGGTTGACCATTAAGGTCCACAAGAAGCGGCACAACAATGACGATGATGTCGCTCTCCGAAACCGCCCATGCCAAGTCCTGTGTAGCCTGAAGCCTGTGCTCATTGACAGCATCTCGCAATCTCTCCATCCCCGGTTCTCCGGAGAAGGGGGCATCGCCTGAGTTGACCACGCTAACTACATCGGAGTTGCTGTCGCAGCCCAGAACAGACGCGCCGCTAGATGCAATTTGTAACGCCAGCGGAAGACCAATTTTCCCCAGCCCAATAACCGCTACTTTTTTCCTGCTCATCGAGCCTTGAGTCCTCAAAATAACTCCCATTTCCTAAACCATATTGAACTTCTCGTAACCGAATTTTACAGGAGTTCGCGCCCATCATGCAGGCTTCCTGCAGTCACTGACATCCGCTCTGACGGCACCAGGTAGCAAACCTGACCCCAGGATGCCGAGCAGGTTGCTTTGATTTCCATCACTCACACTGCTCGCGAAAATACTGCTCCGTTTATTTTGCATCCCAAGGGCGTCATAGTGAGTACTGAATTGTGGAGCTTCTGGCTTTTAAGAATTTCCATGTTCTAGCAAATCGCGAGGATTTGGGTCGACACCTGGTTTGTGGTGTTTATCGTGATGGGCCAAGAGGTCCGCTGGACTTCATGGTCGAAAAGTGGAAATGTTAGTTTTGTTGCAGTCCGAAGCCATTCCTTCTCTGGTGGAAAATGTAAAGGAACGCATCTCTTGTCAAGTAAAGATATGGAAGCGCAACAAGCTTTTTCCCACTAAGGTTTGGCTTCAGCGGAAGATTTGTAATCGAGATTGATAACTTCATCTACGAAATTGCAGCTCTCATCTCCATCAAGGCACGATTCGAAAATCAGTCTCGCAACTTGAAGAAGACTTTGCCCAAGTGCTGGCTTTCGAGTGCTCAAAAAGACATTGAATCGAGTGGTTTGCCTTGTTTTAGATGGGAACAGCATGGAAGTTTCAGGGCTTCAATTGGACAGATAAGCGCCTTCAGTTGCAGCCATCAGCCGAGCGTGCTGGGAGACACACCTTTCTATGAGGTTTTTATTTTCAATAGTCCAAGCCAAAGTACTTTCTAGCCCCTGTTGAAGCTCCACTCTGGAGTTGAAGTTAAGTTGCTGAGCGGATTTCTCGACTGACCCGAATCGTCGCCCCGAATTGTCCCAGTCCCTAGGAGGACCGAGTCGCAAGTCACTTTTGCTTCCGGTAATCCTAAGTATAAGCTCAGCCAGCTCGCGTATCGTGGTGTCGTGTCCCGAAGCTAGATTGTAGGCCTGTCCCGGAGCGCCTTGAGTTGCACAAGCCACCAACCCTCTTACAAGATCATCTACGTAGATGAAATCCCTCGACCCCATGCCCTCATTGTCGAGATTTAAAGGAGCTCCATTTAGTGCTCGCCAAATGAAAGTTGGAATTACGTTTCGCCAGACAGTAGCGCTGGTGCCTCGCCATTGGCCAGCTCCCAGAACCTCGTGCGGGCCGTAAACATTCTGAAATCGAGCTCTCACAAAAGGTAGACCGTACTGAGTAAAATAGTAGTTCCCATACATTTCACCTACTATTTTGGAGATGGAGTATGGGCTATCGTGAAATAGTGAAATTGGAGCATCCTCAAGGGTTGCCCTTGGAGCATCCTCTGTCTTTTCGGCAACAGCACATCCCGCGGCTGCGTAGACAACCTTCGGGAGTGTGCGCTGTTTAGAAAGATGGTCGAACAACATAAGCGACGTCAGCGTGTTGTTGTCATGATCCGCGATTGGGTCCGCGATTGAAGATTGATTCCCGTGAAAGCAGGCCAGATGCCAAACAAGATCCAGATCATGGGGCATCTGATTTAGTACTCTCTGGTCAGCGATGGAACCAAAAATAAAACTTACTCTGGGATCCGTCGGGATGTTTTCCGAAGTGCTTGAAAGAAGGTTGTCCACGATTACAATTCGGCCGACCTCTTGGCTCAGCAGTGCCCTGACGAGGTTGCTCCCCACAAACCCGGCTCCCCCGACCACTAACGCAGTGGAGCCTGCAATGGCACGCGAAGCCATCACGCTATGTCACCGCCTTTTAGGTGAGAGTAGATATTACCGACTCCTCTAGCGTCGTATGACTTCAGGCATGAATCGACGCTGTCCTTCAGTTGGACTCTAGCTTGCCATCCAAGGGTTTGGAACGTGTGACTAGGGTCCAGAATAATTTCAGGGATATCGTCCGGCTGAGGGTCCCTTATTTCTGGTTGAGAGTTGCCGCCAAGGTAGCTGTTTACAAGCTCAAATATTCCCTCCATAGATGTTCCATTGCCACTTGAGACATTGAAAACTCCTGATGGGGAGTCTTCAATTAGCACAAGTTCTAGTAAGGCCAAGAAATCTTGGATATCGAGAAAGTCACGCACTGATCGAGTTGCGAACACTCTTTCACCGTTTTTTAGTTTTTTGTAAAAACTTGGGATTGGGCCAATAGCCAGCCCCGGGGAGATGACGTTCCCCAGCCTCAGGGAAGCGAACGGGAGTCCGCAGCTGACGAGAAATTGCTCAGCAGCAGTTTTAGTTATGGCATAGCTCGTCTCTGGTCTCAGGGGCGCATCTATGCCAATAGGTAGAACCTCGGGACGGCCGTAGCACAGCACCGTTTGAACATTCACAATCTTTCGAACGCCGTTCTCTTCCGAGGCCTTAATGACGTTGGCCATCCCGGAGATATTCGTAGAGATGTCCTCGTGCCAGTCAGAAGGGTCTTTGTAGGACGCCGCTAGATGTATAACATGTGTGGGCTTTGAATTCAGGAAAGCATTGTCGACAACCTCTTGGGATGCAACTGTGCCTTCATGCAGCACAACATTTGGGAAGCCGCTCAAAGCCTCAACCTCACTAGTGGCGAAGTTGTCGATTACATGTATTGACTGCGCGGATGAGTAAAGGTGGTTTATTACCTGCAGTCCGAGAGTTCCGGCACCTCCGGTAACAAGTAGTCTCAATTGGCTTTAGCTTTCAAGTGGGTGATCTCCCCGGCCGTACCGAACTCTTTGAAATACTTTATCCCTCTAGAGACAGTTTCCTCCAGAGGAGTGAAAGTGATTGTCCCAAAGTCTTCGAAGGTTCTTGTAGGGTCAAGCAAGATAGAGGAAGCCTCATCATTCCCAATGGGTCGGAGATCCGGTTCTGGAGCAGGGTCTAGGTTTAGCGCCCGGGTCACCGCATCATAGAGCTCCCGTATCGCAAAGTCTTTGCCGCTTGAAAAGTGGTAAGCCCCTTCTCCTGCCCCGTCTACCGCAAGCAGCGATGCAGAAACTAAATCGCCCACGTAAACAAAATCACGTCTGGCGGGCGTGACGAAGCAATTTTTCCCGTCAATCAGTCTTTGGTAAAAAATCGGTAGAGGCCCTGAAACGCATCGGTCACCAATAACATTTGCGAGTCTAAAAATCACGTGACTGAGACCAGAGAGAGTCAGGTAATCCTCACAAACTCCCTTTGAGATTGAGTAGCTGGAGTTGTCAACCCTCCTGGGGTGATCCAAGGTGATCGGATTCGTCAAAGGTTTTACTCCGTAAACCAGAGCAGTTTGAAAGTACACAAAACGCTGGACGCCAGCTGCGACACTGGCTTGAATCAAGTTTATCCCACCGATGGAGTTTGTCTGCAAGTCTTCTTGCCAGTCATCTGGATCCTTGTAAGCTGCTGCAGCATGAACAACAACTTCTGGAGCTTCGGCTTCAAAAATACGGTTGACCAGATTAAAGTCCGCAATGCTTCCCTCATAGAACTTAAACAAATCTGATTTGGGTAAATGAACTCGACGGCCTGTGGCGAAATTATCGATTCCGCAAACTTCGTGTCCCCGTTCTATGAGAGCATCGGCCACGTGTGAGCCCACTTGTCCAGCCACGCCAGTTATAAGAATTTTCATACTTTACTCGTCTATACCTTTCTTAAGAGCTCGACATTTCATTAAAGACCTCAGCTTGGTCGTGGAATTGCTCGTGCCACAGCTCTAAACTCAAAAGCGCCCAAGTTCCTCTGGAGAATTTAGGTGCAGTGGAAAGAATACTAGTAAGTACTTTTGAGTTAAGGAAATCCAGATCTCTGTCTCTCAGGCTCTCCAAGAGACCCGTGAACTCTTCACCTAATGCGCCCTTGGACCACTCGGCAATTGGGACGGGAAACCCCATTTTATCCCGTCTCTCGTTTATTTTTGCTGGAAGCCTGTCTGAAAAAGCCAGCTTCAGCATTCTCTTTAGCTCTCCGCTCTTAAATTTGACATCGGCGGGGATTGTCGCGGCAAATTCCACAATCTTGTGATCCAAGAACGGGACCCTGCTCTCCAAACCATGAGCCATGCTCATCCTGTCCTCAACATGCAGCAGTGCCGGCAGTAGGGTCTTGAAATCAAAGTGCGTCATAGAATCGAAGTAGGCCTCCTTGCTAACGCTTCCGGGGGAATTGAAGACTCCTAGATAAGATTCAAAAATTCTATCCTTGTCAAAAACACTCCAATCTACAGTGTCCTCTAAGTCGGCCTGACGACTCACTAACTTGAAGTACCTCTCATCCATGGGGCCAAACAGCCCTTGGCTCCAGAACTTTCGAAGAAGAGGTCCGTACTCCCTTAGTAGTCCCAGGTTAGGAACTATCGACTCCAGCGTCACCACAAAATTGCCATTCTTGCTGCTGCCATCGATAGCTGCCCTAAGGGCTTGTTCAAGGTAGCCAATCAAATATCTGGCATAGCCTCCAAAGATCTCGTCCCCACCCTGACCCCCCAGAACAACCTTTACTTTCTGCGCTGCCTCCGCTGAGATTAGAAACTGCGGAAGAGAGCCTGGACCGGCGACCGGATAATCCAAATGGTAGATAACTTTTCGGAGATGGCTTAATACGTTTGAAGAATCCAAGTCTTTGATGTGTAACTCGACGTTCGAGTTGTCAGCGGCCGCCTGCGCAAAACCGCTCTCGTCATAGCCAGGAAATTCAAGATAGCGTCCGTGAAAAGCTTTAAGTTGCCGAGACTGGTGACTCGAAGCTAAGGAAGTGATTAGAGAAGAGTCTATTCCGCCAGAAAGATAGGTCCCGACCTCTACATCACTTTTGAGATGTAGCTCCATGGAGTTTTCAAAAAGCTCCTGTAGCTCTTCGACGAACTCCGCCTCTGGTTTTTGATAATTCACTTCGTACTTAATTTCCCAATACTGAGTGCGCACTAATTGACCATTGCGCACCACGATAATTTCACCGGGCATCACTTGGTGAACGCCTTGAAACATCGTCTCAGATCCCAATTGAGTCTGGAAGGTAAGATATTCCTCCAGAGCTGCCCTACCAGTCTCAATGTTCGATACGAACGGCAAAAGAGCCTTGACTTCTGAAGCAAAGTACAAGGTTTCGTTTTCCACTGTGTAGTAAAGGGGCTTAATGCCGAATCTATCTCGGGCAAGAATCAGTTCTTTGCGCTCTTCATCCCAAAGGCCTATCGCGAACATCCCTCTGAGGTGCTTTACAAAATCCAAACCGAATGCCTCGTAGGCGGCAAGAATACTTTCTGTGTCGCAGGAAGATCTGAATTTCCTACCAGCCCGCGAGGCCGAAGTTCGAATTTCCTCGTAATTGTAGATCATGCCGTTAAAGACCACTGTTGGACCTCTTGGAGATGTCATGGGCTGAGCTCCTGCAGCAGAAGTGTCCATCACAGCAAGCCTTGCGTGCCCGAACCCTGCGCTTCCAGCATCACTAATCCAAAACCCCCTGCCATCCGGGCCCCGGTGCGACAACAGACCAACCATGGTCTCGAGCCTAGACCTGACATTGGTCAGTCTTTGATTCCCCAAGCTAAAGACGCCCGCCACTCCACACATAAACACAGTCTCCTAAAACCGAAGACTGACAGGGTTTATTTTTACAAGTCGGCCTTCAGGCAAATCAGTTCTTCAAATAAGAGGCTATCAACACATGACGGCTTTTTTCTTGAGTCAAAGTTAATGAGTGGCCTAACTTTGTAATGACGATCTCAGTGATTAGCGCGTTCGGCGGTTTGCTCGCTAAGGATTCTGCTCAAAGCCGGAACCATAAATCCCCCTCCAGGGCAAAACTAAAGTCTCAGGTATTCTTTCCAGCCGCGATATTGCTTTCAATTGTGCTCTGTATGTCTTCTTGAAAATTTCACTGAAAATATTCAAGATTGGCAAGGCTTGAAGTGCGACCAATGTCCGGACCGAGCTAGGCTCTGTTATGAAATCAAGGTCCACAATTTTGACCGGTTCTTCAGTTAGACGAGATTTGTCGTCAATCTCAGAAGAAATTAGACGTTGAACAAAACTTTCATAAGAGTAGCGACCAGACTCAATCAATAGCTCTTTTGCGTCACAAATCATTTTTTGAACTGCTTGATCGTCTTCGACAAAGGCAAAAACCTCATCAAGGTTGGAGAAATCACTCGAGAAAGGAATGTAGTGCTCCCATGCGACCATCTCACCCTCGAGATACTCATCCTCCTCTAAAATCTGACACACGCCGAGAGCTGCTGCCTCGAAGAGACGAGGGCTTATGGCATCGAATTCGCCTTCGACTACATTTCTCTTCGAAGCCAGCTTGGTGACCCATCCATCGCTTAAGAAAGGGAATAACAATCGCAACATTGATATGCTGTCGGCCATTGAGTTCGTAGTGTCCCCCAGAGAGGCGCCCCCTTTACGGCTGATAGTGAATTTAGTATTGCCCAAAAAAGTAAGCCACCCTTTACCTACAAACGAGTCAGTTGACAGTGTGGATACATCTACGAGATAACCTCGTCGGAGAAATTCTTCGGCAAACACTTCGGCAATGTATGCTTTTCGTTGAGCCATTGCTCCAAAACTGGCCGGTAACTTCGAAACCCTCTGACCTAAGTCAATCCGCTTTTCCCGGAACTCTTTGACGTAAGAATTATATTCAGAGATCTGATCTATCTCCATGTAACCAGTTAGGGCAAGCTCAAATCTGGTGCCGCGTTTTTTCGACATAGGGTACAGAAGATCCAAGTCTTTGGAGAGAGGACTCCAAATTGAGTCCACCTGAGCCGCTATTGCGAGAGAGTCAAGCCTCGAGGAGAAGGTGAAGTCATCCTGTGGAAGCAAAACCTTTCTCTTGGAATTGGTTAGCAATCTCTCTAAACGACGTCGGATGTCTTTCCAGTAGACCCACTGCCTTAGAGCTAAAACCTCGTAAGTCACTATCGCTAGATCATATTCCTCTATTACCTCTTGGGAGGCAGCGAAGCCAAAAATATTCAGGTAGTGCACCTCAGCGCCTCGAGCGTGGCGAGCAAAAGAAGTCGTGAATTCGTAAGTCGTATTTCTCGAGTTCTCTTGAAGGTTGTGAATAATCAGAATCTTTGGACGCGGTATGGCCGACTTAGGCTCCAATTTACTCAAGCTTTCTCACAACAGTCCAAACTAAGAGGAACAGAATCGTACGTTTTCTAAGAATCCCATAAAGCAATCGTCCTGGCTTTGAGGTTCCAAAGACCACCACAGCATTGTAAAAATAACCCCTAATTTCGCACACCTTCTATCACTCAAACGCTAACACATCTGGAATGGTCCCTAAATCCTGTACTTTTTACACTTTCGCTCCGATGTTAGTGGCTGACAAGGGTATGCAAAGCCACTGGAAGCCAGATAGCCCCAGGGCGAATGTTGCCAGATTTCGTCGGATACCTACTTTTTAATTTCCAACGATGCCCCTGTTGATGGTTCACCATCAAATATTTTAACTCCTCAGCCAAACCTGACCTTGCTGGCTCTAGTCTCAGTCGTGGTCTACTTGCCAGTGACTGAGCGACTCCTTTCGTAAACCAGAGATGAGCAATTGGGCTTTTTGGGTAATGACGACAGAACGAGACCTGAGTTTGCGAGCAGGGTTGGTTTGTTCTGGGTGTTTGCTTTTGGCTCTATAGGAGTAATGCTTGTGGAGGATGATGCGACCGACTGGGGCGGGGTGCTGGTTGCCGAACAAATGAACATCGAGCCTGTCCTAACAGCCAGTGTTTTTGCATCCTTTTCGCTGCCTATTAGCACTGGCCGGCTCGCAGCCGGTCAGATCAAGGAACGATTTGGTGCTGGCAGAGTGGTTCTTTAAGGCAGCGTAATTGGTGGAGTTATTTGGGTGGCAAGCATCTTGATTGCGATACCTACGAGCGCAAGTGATGATTTACCCCACCTGACTTGATTCTGGTCCAGGCTTCACCCGCTGCAACTGGCTCCGGTGTCCCGACGGCCACCGATTCGACGCAAGCTCCGGCGCCCACCCCAACGACAGCGGCTTCAGCCAGTCCAGCCATCGCTAACACTGCTGCTGCGCCGGCACCGGCGCCTTTAGCCACTCAGGCCGCACCTGCTCCGGCAGCGCCGGTCGTAGTGAAGGCCACCTCAGCTGCCGTTAACTACAGATACGGCACGGTTCAAGTTGGTCTCACCGTGTCATATTGGTGCGATAACAAGCATCAAGCTGGTTCAAGCGGATGCTTCGAACGGGCGAACAAGTGCCTTCAAGTCACTGGTGGATGCAACCCTTACTGCCCAGGGCACCAACTACGGAAACATTTCTGGTGCCACCTTCACAGCGGACGCTTTCAAAAAGGCCGTGGACAGCGCGCTTGCAAAAATCTAGATTGCAGCTAGCAGGCCTGTAAAGCCTGCGGTTGTTAGTAGTGAACCGTCATGCGAAATAGCAAGCGCTACAGCTTCAGTTTGCGGAACTTTTTTCTGCGAATAACTCAAAGGCTATTTGGCCGCCAGAAATTAGAGCGGTTGCCCCAAACTTCTGCCGGTACTAGACCCCTTCCAACCACACTGACCTGAAGAAAATCAGCCTGTTCATCGGTCCGCCAAATGTGTTCTCCGCCTTCACTAGAGCCGCTTGTTGCAACTGCATGGAAGTCACTGCCTGCAAGATCAAGGCTAATGTTGACAGCCGCACCAGCGGTTAAAATTGATTTCAAATTTGATAGGCCGCTTCGGGACAAAATCCCAGGCGTTACCTCCGGGCCCAGGTAAACTCTTCTCCAGCGTTCAGCATGAAGTCTCGGATGCCGTTTGCCTCTAGATAACCAGCAGCATTCCTAGCCGCCAAGCTTTTCACCAAACCACTTGGGTCATAAACGCCATCTGGACTAACGGCATCGAAGAAGCCGGCTGTTTGCGCTTTCCAGTTTTCGGTTTGCTTTTTTATGCTCTGCTGCATGCGGCTTGCGTTGTCCCAGGCAAGCCTGGAATTGTTCAGCTTTGATATTACAGAATCTGGTTTGTAGAGGCTGAACTGCTCATCGGCATCAACCAAAACCTCACTGGCCGCTTCGCACAGCCTGCCGGCTTCATCGGGACTGATTTCATCGGCAATTTGGAACACAAAGACTGTGCCCATACATTCAAAGACGTGCCTAACCAAGTTGCTTGCCAAAGTGCGACCTATTAGTCATCGCGGTCATCCTGACCACTGTAGCCCTCGTTTGCGTAGCTAGTGCTGCCAGTAGCAGTTGCGGCCAAGCCGGCTCCAGCGTCAGAACCATAGGACTTAGAAAAGCTTCCACCTGGTGTTGGGCTGGAAACATTCCCAGCGGCGCTTGGAGCTTGTTTAGACAGCGAGATAGCTGCTGCTGGATTACTGGCAACAGTTGTTTAGGTTGGCAAAGCAGCTTGGTTAGCTGCAGTGTAGGCAGTGAACGCTGTTACTTCAAGGTTTTGACTAACTGCCATTGAACCCGGTGGGGCATTGGTTGAAGTAACTGTGGCTGGCTGGCTGGCTGGCTGGGTCGTTGTCACAGCTGCAGTTGCAGGAGAAATACCTAAGGCGCTGTTTACTGTGTCGCAAAAGAATGCTCCGAAGCTCGGCACTGCAATTGAAAGAGCGGTGGCCAACGAACCAACTGCAATCGCCGCAGATCCGAACTCGGACAAGAATCCAGATTTGCGGTTATTAAACTCGTATGGTGTCTTTGATTGATTCGGCGCCTTTGATTCGTTTTCTTGCTTGGACACTTGAAGCTCCTTTTGTTAGCTCATAGTCCACCACCAGAACCTGAAAATTTAATTAGGCCCATGTTAGAAAGCTCCCGTTTGTTGAGAGAGGGCGTTTGTAGAAAAGTAACGCTTCGTAACAAAGAAATGATTTCCCAAAAACAATGTTGAAGTTGTTGTTATCAAATAATAACCATCGGCGAGCGCCGATGCTAAAACTACCTAAGGAAACCATGTCATTCACCGATGAGCTTCTGGAGAACAACAAGGCATATGCTGCTTCGTTCTCTGGACCCCTTCCCCTGCCACCTGCAAAGAACA